>ULZT01059235.1_pt1 | contig 12417 bp, 9 predicted proteins | sample 1963371 | NCBI WGS metagenome assembly ULZT01 (sample SAMEA4835897, study PRJEB28245) | human gut metagenome | biome: gut microbiome; material: fecal sample | place: Denmark | collected 2008
CCCAAATCGCCTCGTGAATGGGGACGGACAGGCTGTGCCCCAGCTTCTCCCCAATCAGGCCGTACTGCTTCATGAACATGCACCTCCGGGCTGCTTTGTTCCCATTATAGCATGATTTAGGCAAGGGGGCAATGCTTGTACAGTTTTTTTCTGTTTTTGCATTTTGGGTGCAACGAATGGCATTTCTGATTCGTCTAATAGGTAACAGGCTGGAAAAGGAGGGCGCGTATGGGCAGACGAGGAACACTACTGCTGATGATTTTTCTGCTGCTGGAATGCGCATGTGCGGAGAAAGCGGTGGATATTACCTATCGCTTCGGCAGCCGCGAGGAGCAGAAAATTGCGGTGACGATTGACGACTGCTATCACGCGGAGGATGTTCGGGCGGTGCTGGATATTTTGCAGGCAAACGACGTCCGCGCGACGTTCTTCCCCATCGGCAATCACTCATGGGGACATACTTACCTGACGAAGCTGAGCCGGCAGAAAATCAAGTTCCAGATGCTTCGGACGCAGGAAAAAGTGGATGCGCTGCTGGACTGCCATTATCCCATGCAGGTCATGCGCCCGCCGATGGGCAAAACGAATCCGAAGGTGGAGGAAAGTGTCGCGGCGGTTGGTTATCTGGCGGTTGTCAAGTGGGATGTCAGCGAAACCGACCCGGTAAAGGCGCTGGCGGCCGTGCAGAACGGCAGCATCTTGCTCTTTCATGCGCGGAAGAAGGATGCGAAATGTCTGTCCGTGCTGATTCCGCAGCTGGTGGCGGAAGGCTATCAACTGGTCACGGTGTCGGAGCTGCTGGGACTGCCGGAAATTGTATGCAGTGCGGAAAAGTACGTCTATCACCGCCGTGATACGGAGGAAAATATCCGCCCCGATGCTGTTCCCCAGAATTGACAACCCTTCCCCATTCCGGTATAATGAAAGACGGGAAAAGGACGTTTTGCTGTGGCAAAATCAAGCATGAAGAGGAGTGAACCCTGATGAAGAAACGACTGTTGGCGCTGCTGAGCGCCATCGTGCTGATGGGTAGTGTATCGCTGGCGGAAAACACGGAAGAATCGGCGGAAACCCCGGCGACGGCGGAACCGATGGTTTCCTTGCCCATCGATTTCTCTCCCGGTATGCCCGCTGACCCGGACGGCTTTACCCTCGGCGACGGCACTTGGAGCTATGAGGATCCCACCATCAGCGTGCAGGTGACGCAGAAGCGCAAGGCGGAGTGCGACTATTGGGTTGCGCACATCAAGATAGCGGATGCTTCCCAGCTGCGCACCATGTCCGCCGGCGGCTTTGACTCCACCCGCACGGTCAAGGGCACGATTATGGCCAAGCGCAGCAACGCAATCCTTGCCATTGACGGCGATTATTTCTGCTATACCGGCATCGGTTATATCGTCCGGCAGGGCACGGAGTATCTTGACCACCTGCGCGGCGACCGCGACGTTCTCCTGATTGATGAGGACGGCGATTTCCACTATGTCCTCCGCCCCAAGCGCAATTCGCTTGATGGCACGGTGGATGGCAAGAAGGTCATCAACAGCTTCTTCTTCGGTCCGGTGCTGGTGCGCGAGGGCAAAGCGGTGCTGAACCCGATGGCGGAAGGCATGGCGTTCGATGAGCCGCGGCAGCGCATGGCCATTGCGCAGGTTGGCCCGCTGGAATATATGGCGATTTGCTGTGCGTCGCAGGCGCGCGGCTCGATGGGCATGACGCTCCAGCAGTTCGCACGGCTCTGCGCTGATGAGGGCGCGTATATCGCCTATAACCTCGACGGCGGCGACTCCACCATGATGATTTTCAACGGCGAGAAAATCAACGACGTACTGAATGAAAACACCCGCGCCATCTCTGACATCGTGTACTTCGCGTCGGCATGGACGGGTGAGGAGGCGGAGGAGTGAATACCGTCTATTGGGTGCTCGTCGCGTTCGGCATCGTTGTGCTGGAGGCGCGTCTGCGCGCCCGGAACGTGCGCTATCTGCCGATTCTGCCCGCTATTGTGCTGGGCGCGGTGCTGTCCAAGGTCACTTATGTGGTGCTGCAATGGCACTATGCGTTCCCGCACTGGGGATGGGGCGCGTTCACTGTCCTTCGGCCGGATACGTTCTGCTTCTTCGGCGGCGCGGTCGGCGTGGTGCTGGGCGTCATCATCAGCGCAAAGCTGACGCATCAGCGCGTCCTGCCCGTGCTGGATGCGTTTGCCCCGGCGGGTGCGCTGCTGGTCGCCATTGCCCGCTTCGGCGAAAAGTATCTGGGCGAAATCGGCACGGCGGGCTTTGAGATGCCCGAACAGCTGGCGTTCTTCCCCTTTGCCCTGACGAACGAGTGGGGCGAAAGCTATCCCGCCATCTTCATGCTGTCCTGCCTTGCGGCGCTCATTGTGGCGATTGTCGGTCTAACCCGCAAGCCCGGTGGACGCGATGGTCAGCTTTTCCTGCGCACGGCGTTTTATCTGGCGCTGCCGCAAATCATGTGCGAGAGCCTGCTGGCGGAGTGCATGAAGTGGGGCTTCGTGCGGGTACAGCAGCTCCTGTGCGCGCTGACGCTGCTGGTAATCCTGATTGTGGAGTGCCGCCGTGCGTCGGGTTCATTGACCTTTGCGAAGCGCTGGTGGCCGGTTGGCGCGCTGCTCCTGTGCGCGGCGGGGCTGGTCGGCGTGGAGTTCGCGCTGGATAAGTCCGGTTTGCCCGCGTTCGTGGGGTACGGCGCGATGGTGGTGCTGCTGGCGCTGATTGCGGCAGCGGAATGCGGGGCGGCGAGAAGGGTGAAATAAATACAACAGGAGGAAAACATGAACGACGCAGAACAGCGGGCTGCCGCGAAACAGTTTGCGCAGGATTGGCAAGCACGCGGCGACGAAAAGCAGGATAATCAATCCTTCTGGCTTGCCCTGCTGCAAAAAGTGTTTGGCGTGGCAGAGCCGGAGAAGTACATCAACTTTGAGTATCCCGTCCTTGTGGATGACGGACGGAAAGAAAAAGGCACGACCAAGTTCATTGACGGCTATATTGCCAAGACGCGGGTACTGATTGAGCAGAAGGGACGCGGAATCGACCTGACGATTGGCTATAGGCAATCGGACGAATCGTTCCTAACGCCCTATCAGCAGGCGCGGCGTTACGGCGGTTATCTGCCGCAGTCAGAGCAGCCGCGCTGGATTATTGTCAGCAATTTTGATGAGTTTGACATTCATGATATGAACCGCCCCAATGATTCGCCGGAAATTGTCAAGCTGTGCGATTTGGAGAAGGAATATCATCGGCTGCAATTCCTCGTTGACACGACCAGCGAACATATCAAGAAGGAAATGGAGATTTCCCTCAAAGCGGGCGAGCTGGTTGGCGTTCTGTATGATGCACTGCTGGCGCAATATCAAAATCCGAATGACCCGGAAACGCTGAAAAGCCTGAATGCGCTGTGCGTGCGGCTGGTTTTCTGTCTCTATGCAGAGGATGCGGGCATTTTCGGCAAGCACCTGATGTTCCACGACTATCTGAAAAGCCATGAGCGCGATGCGCGGCGTGCGCTGATTGACCTCTTCCGCGTCCTTGACCAGAAGCCGGAAAATCGCGATCCCTATATGGATGAAGATTTGGCGGCGTTCCCCTACGTTAACGGTGGATTGTTCTCTGACGAAAACATCATCATTCCCCGCCTGACTGAGAAAATTGTTTCGCTGATTCTACGGGAAGCAAGCGAGAATTTTGACTGGTCGGACATCAGCCCGACGATTTTCGGTGCTGTGTTTGAAAGCACCTTGAACCCGGAAACGCGGCGTTCCGGTGGAATGCACTATACCAGCATCGAGAACATCCACAAAGTCATAGACCCCTTGTTCCTGAACGATTTGAGAGCAGAATTGGCGGAAATTCAGCAGATTCCCGTCGTGCGAACCCGCAGAAGCAGACTGGAAGCGTTTCAGGAGAAGCTGGCAGGGCTGACCTTCCTTGACCCCGCCTGTGGTTCGGGAAATTTCCTGACGGAAACGTATCTATCCCTCCGGCGGATGGAAAACGAAATTGTCCGCAGTTTGATTGACGCCCGCGAAGGACGGACGAAAGACCAACGTGATCAAATTACTGCTGGGCAAATTATGTGGGGAATAACGGACAGCACCGTTTTGGAACCCATTAAGGTAAGCATTCAGCAGTTTTACGGCATTGAAATCAACGACTTTGCGGCAACGGTTGCGAAAACTGCGCTATGGATTGCCGAAAGCCAGATGATGAAGCAGACGGAAGAAATCGTGCAAATGCCGCTTGATTTTCTGCCGCTGAAATCCTATGTAAACATCTTCGAAGGCAACGCATTGCGGGTGGATTGGGAAAGTGTCGTGCCGAAAGGACGGCTGAACTATATCATGGGAAATCCGCCGTTTGTGGGTGCGCGATTGATGAGCAAAGAGCAAAAAGCGGATGTAAATACGCTTTTTGCAGGCTGGAAGAATGCTGGAAATTTGGATTATGTGTGCTGCTGGTATAAGAAGGCAAGCGACTTGATGCGCGATACGGCGATTCGCAGCGCACTTGTGTCCACAAATTCTGTTTCGCAAGGGGAAAGTGTTGCGAACCTCTGGAAACCACTGTTTGAGGCAGGAATACACATTGACTTTGCGTATCGCACATTTCGATGGGACAGCGAAGCCAGCCAGAAAGCGCATGTTCATTGCGTGATTATCGGATTCAGCAGTGCTCCGAATCCCAAAGAAAAAGTGCTGTATTCGGGAGGACATGCGCAGATTGTCCACAATATCAACGGCTATTTGCTGGATATGGATGATGTATTTGTCGAAAGCCGCAATGAACCGCTTTGCAACGTTCCGGAAATCGGAATTGGCAATAAGCCGATTGATGGTGGGAATTATCTGTTCACAAAAGAAGAAATGGAAGCATTTGTGCAAAAAGAACCTCAAGCCCAAAAGTATTTTAAGCCTTGGTATGGTTCGCAGGAGTTTATCAACCGTTGTTCGCGTTACTGCTTGTGGCTTGGTGAATGTACACCCAGCGAATTGAGAAAAATGCCGGAAGCATTGAAACGTGTAGAAGCAGTTCGTGAGTTGCGTCTTGCCAGTAAAAGTGCGGGAACGGTAAAATTAGCGGATAAACCGACACGATTCCATGTTGAAAATATGCCTAAGGGAAATTATATTGTGATTCCTGAGGTGTCTTCGGAAAAACGGAAATATGTTCCTATGGGATTTATGACACCGGACATTTTGTGCAGCAATCTTGTGAAAATTGTGCCTGATGCAACGCTTTACCATTTTGGCGTTTTAATCTCCAATGTTCATATGGCATGGATGCGAGCGGTCTGCGGACGATTGAAGAGCGATTATCGTTATTCAAAAGATATTGTCTACAACAACTTCCCGTGGCCTACGCCAACCGACGAACAGAGAGCGAAAATCAAGCAGACAGCGCAAGCGATTCTGGATGCGCGAAATCTGTACCCCAATGACAGCCTTGCTGACCTGTATGATGAACGCACCATGCCGCCGGAATTGCGCCGCGCACACCAGCAGAACGACAAGGCGGTTATGCAAGCCTATGGCTTCTCTATCCGCGATACGACGGAAAGCACCTGCGTTGCGGCACTCATGAAGATGTATCAGCAATTAGTTCAAGCAGAAAAGTAAAACAAAAGTCCCATTATTTCGGGTTGAATTTGACGGTAAATTCGGGTATAATACAGACGAAGGGAGTTGATAACATGACGAACATCGTCCCTATTTCTGACTTGAAGAACTATACCGAGGTTCTCAGCCATTGCGATAACGGTTCGACCGTCTACCTCACCAAGAACGGACGCGGCAAATATGTAGTACAGAGCCTTGCAGAGCATGAGAAACTTCAGGCGACGGTGAAGCTGCTTGCCGAACTTGCTAAAGGTGTCGAATCCATCCGCACGGAAGGTCTTTTGACCATCGACGAGGCGTTTGCCGGGCTGGATGAGGAAAAGCAAGACCCGAAAGAAGGTTGAGTATGGCGAAGGTGACACTTTCCAAAGAAGCGCAGCGCGACATAATAGCCATTCGCAACTACATTCGGGATGAACTGTGCAATCCGAGCGCTGCCAAGCATATTATCGCCTGTCTCAAAAAGAGCATCCAGTCCCTCGAAAAGTTCTCCGGGCGTGGTCGTCTACTGGACGCGCTGCTGTCTGTTCATACGGAATACAGATACCTTGTGTGCGAAAACTACTGCATCTTTTATCTGGAAGACAATGAGCGGGTAATCATCGTCAGGATTCTGCATCAGCGCCAAGACAGCCTGCGGGCGCTGTTCCTCGAAAAGTAACCCAAAAATCAGGGGCGTCCCTCTCCATTCCGAGAGAGACGCCCCATTATATTACCCCTTATTTCTCCACCTTCGTCAGCCGAATCCGCACATTCGCCCCATTGCGCTGATCAAAGAGCCATGCGCTGGTGGCGCTGATGCCGGTCAGCTGGTGCGTGGCGGTCAGCGAATCGGCGGATGCGCCGGTGCGGATGGTCAGACCATCCACCGCGAAGTACAGCGATTCGCCCGCGAGTGTGCAGGTGCCATCGAGATTGAACGTGTAGGCGTTTCCTTCCGTATCCTGCCATGTGCCGAGCACCAGATAGCAAGCTTCCTTCAGGCGCTCCTTCACGCGGCGCTCGTCGCTGATTTCCTGATAGTACGGGTACGCCTGATACACCTGTCCGGCGGCATAATAGCTTTCGCCCGCCTGATAGCAGCTTTCGCGGAAAATATCGCGCAAATCGGCGTAATCCGCGGGCAAATTCTCCATGTTCAGATTCATCAGCAGGTCAGCCACCGCCGTGTACTCCTGCTGATTGTACTGTGTGCGGGCGCTGTCGGCAATCGGGCCATAGTAGGCGGCATACTGCGCCGCGGCGCGATCGGCAGCATCGGAATAGTCGCCCGCCTGCGTGAAGAACTGCGCTGCCGCCAGCGAAAGCGAATCCGCCACAGCTTTTTCGCCCTGCGCATAGCGCACGATTTTAAGCTGTTCATCCGCGTCGGAATAGCCGGAAATGCTTTCCAGCAGCGCCGCCGCTTCGTCTAACTGTCCGGTTTCTTTCTTTTGCAGCGCAATGGCGTAGTCGCACGCCTTCAACTGCGTCGCGGCATCCTTATACGCTCCCAGCGCGGCGAAAATCTCCCGCGCATCGGTGTACTGCTGATTTTGCAGCAGCAGCGCCGCCTGTTGGTACTGCGTCGCGGCAAGGTTCGCTTCGTCGCCCAATTCGGCGTAGATGACGGCGGCGGACTGCAGGTCGTCCAGCGCGCCGGTCGATGCAAGCGCCTGCGCCTTCATCGTGCGCACTTCGCTGATTTTCTGCGCGCTGTCCTTGTAGTCGCCCAAGGCTTCATACAGCGCGATTGCGCCGTCGTAGTCGCCATCCTGCGCCTTCTTCGCCGCCCAGTCGTAGTTGCACAGGCGAATCATGTCCGCCGCTTCAGAGTAATCCGAAACAGCCGTAAACCCGGCAATTGCAGCTTCATACTCGCCGCGCGAATACGCAATCTGCGCCGGCTGATACACGCAGTCTTTCAACAGCGTCGCGACATCATTGTAATCTGCCGGCAGCTGATTCAGCAGCGCCGTCGCCGCATCGAAATCCAGCGCTTTCATTTCCACCAGTGCCTGCTGATAGATAGCTTGCTTCCACAGGTCGTCCGCGTCGCTGTAATCGCGGATGTTCTGCAGCAGCCGCGCTGCTTCCTTGAATTTTCCAGCCTCCAGCGCCTTCACCGCCGGAGCGTAATAGCTGACGTTTGCCTGTTCATCGGCATCCTCATAGCCCTTCGCAAGGTAGAACTGCTCGGCGGCGGTTGCGGTTTCTCCTGCCGCTTGCAGCTGCTTGCCATAGGCGTAATGCGCCTGACGCGCCAGTTCCGCCGCGCCCTCGTAATCTGGTATTTCCTCCAGACAGGCAATGGCGGATACCGGGTCAGGATTGTCGCCCTCCAGCAGGCTCTTCGCTTCCAGATACCACGTTTTTTCGATGAGCGCTGCGCTGTCCTGATACCCGTTCAGCGCGGTCAGCCCTTCGCGGATGGCATCGTAGTCGCTCGCCGTCTCCATTTCGGCGGATAGGCGGCGATACGCGATTTCCTGCAGCTGCGTCCGCGAATTTTCGTAATCACCCAGCGCCGTGAACAGCTTTTCGGCATCATCCAGCTTGCCATCGTTCAGCAGCAGCAGACCCTCCTGATAGTCGGCAGACTTGCGCAGGTCGTCCGTGCGCGTCTGATCCGTCAGCGTGTCCAGCAGCGTGCGCGCCTGTGCAATATCCTCCGCTGTCACGTTGTCGCTGTCCAGCAGGGCTTCCGCATGGCGGTAATTGCTTTCCTCCACCATGTCCGCCGCATCTTTGTAGCTGCTGATTTCCGCGAATTTCTCCGCCGCAGCGGTGTATTCACCATTGGTGAGCGCCGTCTGCGCGTCGCTGTACTTCATCTGCGGCAGGAGGTGGAACATGATGCCGTAGCCGCCGCCAAGAATCAGCACAATCAGCGCAACCGCCCCCGCCACAACGCGGCGGTGCCGACGGCGCTTGGTCACTTCCTGCTCACGCTGGGCTTGCAGCTTTGATGTTTCCTCCACGGCGACGCGGTTCTGGTCATCCGTCGCCTTTTCGCGCGCGGCAATCACGGCGTCCACCGCTTCTTTGCTGAAGTGGGTGAACACATCGCGCTTATCGCGTCCGCAGCGGGCGCACGTCGCGACAGACACGGGGTTCGGACGGCCGCAGACACACAGCCATAGGTCGCCCTGCATTTCGGGATATCCCGCCGCCATGTTGCCTGCCACCTCGCGCAGCTCACTCAGCGCGGTACTGCGGTGCAGGTTATTCGGCGTGTACTCCGTCAGTGGCTCTTTGCCGCGGCGCCAGATGCTGCTGTTATCGTACCAAACCTTCTCGATAATCGCTTCGCAGCCGCCGACGTTCGCGGGCTCTTCCACTGGCACGGTCATGGAGAATGTACGCATGGGTGCGCCGGTCAGCCCGTGCGCACGGTGGGTGATGCGGGTGATTTCCTGTCCGTCTGGATCAAGCAGGGTGAGGGTGACTTCCACGGAGACGACCTGCTGTCCGGAGAGATTGAACAGGGTCAGCTCGCAGGAAGGGAAGCCGGTATTGGGCGCATCAATGCGCCAGACCTCGACGGGGCTATTCAAATCAATCTTCAAGGGCAAATGCCTCCTTTGCAGCGTGCATTTTTGTTACTTGATTTTTCTTGTTGCAGGGGAAATCGCCTCCGCGGAGGCGAGGAGGGGGACTTTCCAGTCGCCACTTCCATGCTTTGGGGTATTGTAGCTTCTATATCCCGTTTCCAGATAAACACGCGGAAGAAATATGCAGAAGTCACCAACTCAATCGCGCGGAAGGGTCGAGGGAGGGGACTTCGACCCGTTTCATTCTCCCTTGCGGAGTCCAGAGGCAGCGCCTCTGGCGCCTCTCCTCACTCAATATACACCATGATTTCAGAGAGGACGGAGGCGGTAAATTCAAGGCGCAGAACAACGCGCACGCCGTCATCAAGGACAAGACCAAAGCGCATGACCGTGCCGTCCACGGTGTACTCCACCACGCCATACTGACCGCTTTCTTCGTCGCCGTAAAGGTGCTCAGTGTCGTTCTCGTCAATCGCGGTGTTGTCATTGCGGAAACGGTTGTATACCTGCGCGAAAGTGTCGCCGATGCGGCTCGCGCGCGGGCCTTCCATGCCATCGGCGGCAATCAGCAGCATTTCCACCTGCGGGTTCTGCTTCTGCGCGTCGTAGAGGAACGTGATGTCGCACGCCGCGAACGTCATCGTGCGCACATAGCCGTCTGTGCCGTTCTCCACCCACACGTCGTCAATCACGTCTCCCAGCACGTCCGCGGCGGATTCCGGCGTCAGGCTCATGAAGTCAATGCCGGAGAACTGCAAGTCCGTCCCGTCAAACATGGGCAAATCCGCGCCGTTGTAGCTCGACGGAACCTGCACATAGTCGTCAAAGAGCGCATCAAAGCGGAGATTGTCGCGCACAGTGCTGATTTCCGCCTCGGTCGTGCGCGCGGACAGACCGTAAACGCGAATCGCGCTGACGATATTGTCCTCCATCGTAAAGATGACGCCCGTGTCCGTGTAGCCCTCGCCATCGGTTTCCACGCGCTCATGCACGGCGTATTCCACTGTCTGCACGCGCTGACCGTCGCGCTTCACTTCGCCCCATCTCATGCTTTCCGGCAGCAAGTCCAGCACATACAGCACGGCGGATTCGCGGCTGCCGCGCAGAGACGGGTTCTCACTGTAATTTGCTTCCAGAACGATGGACAGTTCGTCGCCTACCTGAATATCGCGCGGGCCCTGCTCTTCGGCGCTCGTCAGGACGATGGAAAGCAGCTGCGTGTCAATGCTCATCGCGGGCGAATCGGCATAAATCGTGCCGAAGGAATACTCGAAGGCATAGCCGTCCTCGGTCTTGGCATCCGCCGGATCGTTCAGGGGCGTAGAGGCCATTGCCAGCGTCTGCATCCGCGCGGCGAAGGCTTGCAGTTCCGCCAGCGTCAGGGCATCCGCGCTGTTGTCCTGCGCATCTTCCGCCGATGCGAAGATGCAGCTTACCCCCATCAAGACCGTCAGCAGCAGACAGAACATCCGTTTCATCATCGTCAAGCGCTCCTTTTTTCGGAAACGATATGATTTACCAATGCTATTGTACCGCAAAAATCCGCCCTTGTACACCCTCGAAATGTGTGGAAAATGTAAACTTTGCGCAGAAAATCGCGGAAAAAAGACGATTTGCAGAAAAATATTCCACCTATTCCGCGGAAAATTCTCGATTTGCGCCACAAGAATCAGGAAGAATCCGACGCTGTTTCCAGCGCATCCGCCAAATCTCCCAAAATGCGCCAGCAACGAACATCCGCCCCCTGTCGTTGGATGGGTGAAGCGGAAAGAAACACCGCTTCAAAAGCACAACCTTTCTTCCATGGGTAAGCAAAAGGAGGCAACAATCCATGAACAAGAAGAATCTGACTCGTGTGGCTGGTCTGAGCGCGGCGGCGATGCTCGCGCTGAGCGGCATGGCGATGGCAGAAACGACCGAGAGCGCGCTCGTCAAGGGCGGCGCGCTGAACCTGCGCGAAACCGCGTCGCTGGACGCGAAGGTGCTGGGGCAGTACCCCACCGGGACGCTGGTGGAAATCATCAAGGCGGGCAGCGAATGGCATCGTGTCAGCGTGAACGGCAAAACCGGATACATGTTGGCAAAGTACCTGAATAGCGCTGACAGCGCTATCTCCGCGACCGTCCGCACCAACACCGGCACGGGGCTGAACCTGCGCGAGCAGCCGAACATGAACGGCACGATTATCATGGCGGTCAAGAACGGTCAGTCCGTCAGCGTCCTGCAGAAGAGCAGCCCTTGGAGCCGCGTCAAGGTCGGCAACCGTGAGGGCTATGTGGCAACGAAGTACCTGAACTTCGGTTCTTCTTCCGGCAGCGTGTCCGGCACGGCGGCTGTCGTTCATAACCCGAAAAGCACGCAGGTGCTGAATCTGCGCCGCGAACCGAACCTCGACGCGCAGGTGCTGGCATACTATCACAACGGCACGAAGGTGACGATTCTGGGCAATGTGGACAGCAAGTGGGTCAAAGTACAGGTGCAGGACGGCAAGATTGGCTACATGATGAAGCAGTATTTGAAGGTGAGCGGGGGAGCGGGCGAAGTGAAGCCGTTCACGGCAAAGCTGTGGAACGTCAACGGCGGCAGCTATGTGAATTTCCGGAAGGGCGCATCGCTGAATGCGGAAGTACTTGCGCGCGTGCCGGTGGGGACGGAAGTGAAGGTGCTGGAGCATGGCACGGATTGGTGCAAGGTTGAGGTTGATGGCAAGACCGGGTATATTTCGACTTGGTTCATGAAGTGGTAAGGGATAGGGATACCGCCCAAAAGAGCAACACGCGGAAGAAGTAAGGCAGTGAAGCCAACTCAATCGCGAAAAAGGGTCAAGGGGCGTTGCCCCTTGCGGAGGCCAGAGGCAGCGTCTCTGGTGGGGTTTGGGGCAACGCCCCAACTGCTCCACGGGCGACCAATTCAAAGGAAGAAGCCCGCAAAGGCGCAGGCAGCGAAGCGTCCCTGCCAGTAACTTCGCGCATCCGCAGATGCGCCCCCCAACTCGCTTTCCCCACCACTTGCACATTGTCGCGCCAAATGGGCGCGACCGAGAAGCACGAAAGCCATCCTCCTAACAATTTTTCTACAACTCCATAAAAACAGGCTCATGCCCCAAAACCACCGGGACATGAGCCTGCTTTCTTATCTTGCCTTTTCAATCAGCATATGCAGCGCGTGCTTCATTGCCAGCGTGCGGATGCGCTCGCGGTTGCCGGAGAGCGCCAGTCGAACCGCGCTCGTGCCGCCCGCCGTCGA
>ULZT01020386.1_pt1 | contig 12413 bp, 10 predicted proteins | sample 1963371 | NCBI WGS metagenome assembly ULZT01 (sample SAMEA4835897, study PRJEB28245) | human gut metagenome | biome: gut microbiome; material: fecal sample | place: Denmark | collected 2008
GTGGCCGTCTTGCCGCCCGTCTTGCGAGCGCCGGACTCGATGATGTCAGGGTAGATGGTGCCCTGAGCCAGGTACTTCACGGGTTTGCCATCGGTCTCGAGCTGCTGCGCCACGGCGAAGAACTCTTTCCAGAACTGCGTACCGATGATGCGGCGCTTCTCCTCGGGCTCGGTCACGCCGGCCAGAAGCTCGGCATAACGGTCCTCGGCGTGGACGTGGATAAAGTCGACGTCAAACTGCTTGGTGAAGACCTCCTCCACCTGCTCGGGCTCGCCCTTGCGCAGCAGGCCGTGGTTGATGAACACGCAGGTCATCTGCTTGCCCACGGCGCGAGCGCCCAGCGCAGCCACGACGGAAGAGTCGACGCCACCGGACAGAGCCAGAATCACGCGGTCGTCGCCGACTTTCTGGCGGAACTCGGCCGTCATGGTCTCGACCAGGTTGTCCATGCTCCAGTTGGGCTCCAGGCCGCAGATCTCAAACAGGAAGTTGCTCAGCAGCTGCTGACCGTACTCGGAATGCTTGACCTCGGGGTGGAACTGCGTGGTAAAGATCTTGCGCTCGGGGCACTCCATGGCGGCAACCGGGCACACGTCGGTGCTGGCGGTAACGGTAAAGCCCTCGGGTACCTCGGAAACGGCGTCGCGGTGGCTCATCCACACGGTCTGCTCCATGGGCGTGGAGTTAAAGAGCTTGGCACCAGCCGTGCGCGTGATGGTGGCGCGGCCATACTCGCCCACCTCGGAGTGGCCGACCTTGCCGCCAAGCGTTACGGCCGTGATCTGATGGCCGTAGCAAAAGCCCAGAACGGGAAGGCCCAGGTCAAAGATGGCAGGATCGATGGACGGAGCGTCCTCGGCATACACGGAGGCCGGGCCGCCAGAAAGGATGAGCGCAGAGGCATTCATCTCGCGAATCTCATCGGCCGAGATGTCGCAGGGCACAATCTCGGAATACACGTTGAGGTCGCGGACGCGGCGGGCAATGAGCTGACCGTACTGCGCACCAAAGTCGAGTACGAGGACCTTTGCGGAAGCCTTTTGATCCATGGTTTCCCCCTCTTGTTGGCGGGGAGCCGGTGCCCACCCGCGTGAATAAACAAAAATAACTTTCATAGTGTACACGTTATATGGGGTTTCTCGCCCCTCGCAGCCATCAGCGCACGGCAAACGCACGACCTGGGCCCCTATTTGACGGCAATTGAAGTGTTACCAAACGTTACGGATGATGTAATACGTTTGAACATTGGACGCCCTGTGCCACAATACTGCCGAACGACTCCGCCTCTGCGGCGGCAAATACGATAGGAATACCAGCATGAAGCGCATCCTTCTCATCGCCACGGGCGGCACCATCGCATCGACCGAGGACGGCAACGGCCTCTCTCCCGCCCTGACCGGTGAGGAACTCGCCCAGAGCGTCCCCGAGATCTCGGGCCTCTGCGAGCTCGACGTCGTGCAGCCCATGAACATCGACAGCACCAATATGCGCCCGAGCGACTGGATGCGCATCCGCGACGTCATTGTCGAGGGTTATGCTGACCACGACGGCTTCGTGATTCTGCACGGCACCGACACCATGAGCTACACCGCAGCAGCGCTTTCCTACCTGATTCAGGACAGCCCCAAGCCCATCGTGCTCACTGGCTCGCAAAAGCCCATGGGCAATCCCTTTACCGACGCCAAGCTCAACCTGTACCAGAGCCTGCTTTATGCGCTCGATGAGCACTCGCACGACGTTTCGATCGTGTTTGGCGGCGTCGCCATTGCCGGCACGCGCGCCCGCAAGCAGCGCACCATGAGCTTTAACGCGTTCATTAGCGTCAACTATCCGCCCATTGCCTACATCCGCAACGACCGCATCGTGCGCAACGGGCTTCACGGCACTCGTCAGGGCGAAAACCCGGTGCGCTTCTACGACAGCATCGACCCACGCGTGTTTGTCCTTAAGCTGACACCCGGCGTGAACCCGGGTATCCTGGACGCCCTTGCCGATAGCTACGACGCTGTGATTCTGGAGACCTTTGGCATTGGCGGTATTCCCGAGTTTGGCGAGTCCGGCGAATCATTCCAGGAGGCAATTTTTCGCTGGGTCGATTCGGGTCGCACCGTCGTTATGACCACGCAGGTCCCCGAGGAGGGCCTTGACCTGGGTGTTTATGAGGTCGGCCGTGCTTACGCCGATCATCCGGGCATCCTGCGCGGCGATGACATGACCACCGAGACGCTCGTGGCCAAAACCATGTGGGCGCTCGGCCAGTCACGCGATGCGGCTGAGATTCAGCGTCTGTTCTACAGCCAAGTCAACCACGACCGCATCCCGATGGAGTAATTCATTGTCGACGGGTATCCCCTATTCGATACCCTCAAGAAGCTCTGACACCGTCATGCCGAGTGCGGGTGCGATCTTAAATAGAACCTTGAGCGTGAAATTTGCCGTCCCATCTTCGATTCGGTCGAGGTAGGGTCGGCTGATTCCTGTCGCCACACAAAAATCGACCTTGGAGATACCAAGGGCCTTGCGTGCCTCTTCGACCCGCCTGCCAAGAATCTGTTTCGCACGTTCGTCCATGCAGCCGAGTTTGAAATGGAGCCGAACATAAACGTAAACTATAGTTTACGTTTTGCCGAATATACAGGAGTTTTCTATGTCGGCTTGCTCGATTTGCATGCGTCAGAAATCACATTGCGCAGACGGCGCGCAGCCCAAGCTTGTCGTTGTTGAGGCCGAATGCCTTTCCCCGGACGAACGCACAGCCTTTACGCTGTTATCGAGCCGAGTTGCAACCGCACTGCTCCCCGACCCGGCGAGAGGCGAGCTCGCCGCTCAATGTCAGGCGTATGGCTGCGCCCTTGACCAGGCCGTAGTAATAGCAACCAGCCAGCGTGGCCTGCCCCTTCTCCTCGAAGCCGGTATCGCGCTCGCCCTTCGCGACGCCGGATACGAAAACGAGGCCGCCGCCGATATGGTCTTTAAACCACGATCGAGCGGCGGCCTCGCAGCAGCCATTGAATATGCTTGCAGGCTCGTTGCCTAAAGGCGCAAACTAAAAGCCCAGGCCAAAGCCCGTTCCGGTAATCGCCGAGTACATAAAGTAGACGTTGATCACGTTGAGGAACACGCCCGTGATGCAGCCGTTTCGCAGGTAGCGCTCGCACACGATGCGCGCCATGGCGGCGGAGTCATCATTGTTTTTAGCCTGGCGTCCTGCCGTAAAGTACGTCGCCACGCTCAGCAGCAGGTTGAGCACCGGCAGGGCCAGCAGCTCGTAGCTCTTGCCCCAGCGCGTCGCCTCGCCGGCGGCATTAAACTTTGTTGCCACCTCGGGACCAATGTTGGGAATCACAAACGCTGCGACCACCAGCGGAATCACCGCAAGCACGAGCAGCGCAATACCCATGTAGCCGGCTTTTTTACCATATTTAAACATGCACGTCATCCTTACACGTTAAAGCGGAAGTGCACGACGTCGCCATCGGCCATGACATAGTCCTTGCCCTCAATACGCAGCTTGCCGGCGGCCTTGGCGCCCTGCTCGCCACCGAGCTCGATGTAGTCGTCGTAGCCAATGACCTCGGCCTTAATAAAGCCGCGCTCAAAGTCGGTGTGGATGACACCGGCGGCCTGCGGGGCGGTCGCGCCCTGACGAACCGTCCAGGCCTTGACCTCCATCTCGCCAGCCGTAAAGAACGACTGCAGACCGAGCAGCTTGTAGGCAGCCTGCGCGAGCACGTCCAGACCGGGCTGCTCCAGACCCAAACTCTCCAGGTAGTCGGCCGCATCCTCGGGATCGAGCTCGGAAAGCTCGGCCTCGATCTTGGCGCAGATAGGCAACGGCTTGACGCCGTCGATGGGCGCCAGGTCGTCGTTGAGCATATCCTCGTCCACGTTGGCCACGTACAGGATGGGCTTCATGGTGAGCAGGAACAGGCCCTTGGCGGCAGCACGCTCCTCGTCGGTCATCTCCATGGATGCGGCGCGCTTGCCCTCGTTGAGCCAAGCAAGCAGGCGCTTGGCAACCTCGAACTTGGGCATGAGCTCCTTGTCGCGCTTGGCCTCCTTCTCGAGTTTGGGCAGCTGCTTCTCGAGCGTGCCCATATCGGCCAGGATGAGCTCGGTCATGATGGTGTCGGCATCGCCGGCGGGGTCGACGAACTCGCCCGTGCGGCCCACCTCACGCATGACGTTGGGGTCCTTAAAGTAGCGCACGACCTCGCAGATGGCATCGGTCTCGCGGATGTTTGCCAAGAACTGGTTGCCCAGGCCCTCGCCCTCGTTAGCGCCCTTCACCAGACCTGCGATGTCGACAAACTCGACCGTCGCCGGCACAATGCGGCCGGGGTTGACGATGTCGGCGAGCTTTTGCAGGCGGCTATCGGGCACATCGACGATGCCCACGTTGGGGTCGATCGTGGCAAACGGGTAGTTAGCGGCAAGGCCGGTCTTTTTGGTAAGCGCGGTGAACAGCGTCGACTTGCCCACATTGGGCAGGCCCACGATACCGATGGAAAGGGACACGACAGCTCCTTTTGGTACAGGTACTTCAAACTGCATAAGTATAGCGCCGCCGCAGCATCCGGACGAATCCGGACACCACGACGGCGCAAATGAAGCAGAGATGCGTGAGGGTTCGAGACAGCAGTCCTTACTTAAGCTCGGGCCAGAAATCCTTGTTGGCCTCGATGAGCTCGTCCAGGATCTGCTTGGCAACGCTCGCCGAAGGAATGGTCTTGGAGAGCGTGAGTGCCTGCCAGAGCTTCTGGTAGCTGCCCTCGACCCAAGCCTGGACAACGAGCTTCTCGACGGAAACCTGCTGCTCCATCAGGCCCTTCTGGAACTGCGGAATCGGGCCCTGGCAGATCTTCTCAAAGCCGTTGGAACCGACGATGCAAGGCACCTCGACCATAGCCGTCGGGTCGAAGTTGGGCACAGCGCCATCATTGGGGACGATCAGCAGGAAGCGCTCAAGCGTATTCTCGGCCAGCGCGCAGGCAAGGTCGACGATGTAGTTGGCGTGTACGTCGGGCTCAAAGCCGCCGTCCTTGGCAGTACCCTTGGCGATGATGTCGCGGCAAGCGCCAAAGACCTTCTTCTCGCGGCCGTCCATAACCTCATTGGCGCGAGTGTAGTTGGGGTCAGACGTCTCGACGACATAGTCCGGGTACAGGTAATACTTGAGGTAGGTGTTGGGAATCGTCTCGGGATCGACAGCATAGACATCCTTGGCCTTGCCGAAGGTGTGAATCCAGCTCTCCTCGACGTGCTGCTCCTTACCGGCCTCGTGCTCAATGCCGTCCAAGTAGCCGTTCTTTGCCATGTGCTCCTTGATCTGCGGCATGAGGTCGTTACCCTCCTTGTCGTAGATCTTGCTCCACCAACCAAAGTGATTGAGGCCGTAGTAGCTGTACTGCAGCTCGCGACGATCCTTGATGCCGCACATACGGCTCATCTTATCCATGAGGTCGATCGGCATGTCGCAGATGTTGATGATGCGGCTGTTGGGACGCAGCACGCGGCAAGCCTCGGCGACGATGGCCGCGGGGTTGGAGTAGTTGAGCATCCAGGCGTTGGGGCTGTACTTCTCCATGTAGTCCAGGATCTCGATGACACCGCCGATGGAGCGCATGCCGTAGGCGATGCCGCCGGCGCCGCAGGTCTCCTGACCAACGCAGCCGTACTTGAGGGGGATCTTCTCGTCGAGCTCGCGCATAGCGTAGAGACCCACGCGGATGTGAGCAAGGACGAAGTCAGTACCGGTAAAAGCGGTTTCGGGGTCGGTGGTGTAGTTGAACTCAACCTCGGGAGCGTTCTCGTGGAAGTAGATCTCGCACGCCTTGGCAACGATCTCCTGGCGCTCGGCGTTGTTGTCATAGAAGGTCACCTTGTTGACCGGGAAGCGGTCGCGCTCCTCAAGCAGCATCAGGGCAATGCCCGGAGTGAAGGTAGAGCCACCGCCGGCAATGGTCACGGCATAGTTTTTCTTGGACATGATGTCCTCCTCATTCTGGCCGCTTGCTCAATCCATCCCCGCACGCGGCCTGTACGGTTTGGAATTGTTACCTAGAAGTGGAGTTTTTTATCTCTAGAATCGGCCTTGCGGTGCATACCGGCTCTGCAAGGCCGATTGTTTCGATGGACGATGGTTTACAGAAGACTCTCGAACTTCAGAAGACTCTCGAACTTCTCGCGAACCTGCGGGACGGTAAGGCCGATGATGACCTGGATTGACTGACCTTGGACCACCAAGCCATGCGTACCGATCGCCTTGAAGGAAGCCTCGGGTGCAACGACGCTCTTGTCCTTGACGTTAACGCGCAGACGGGTAGCGCAGTTAGTTACATCGATGATGTTATCCGTGCCACCGAGCAGATCGAGGATGTTCTCGGCAAGCACCAAGCGCTCATCATCTTTACTCTGGGCGACCGATTTGCCAGCAGCAGCACCGCCCTGCTTTTGCTTGTAGTCGGCCTTGGACTTGAGCTCGACCTCAACATCGTCATCCTCGCGACCGGGGGTCTTAAAGTCGAACTTGACGATCAGGAAACGGAAGACCACGACCCAAAGGGCGGTAAAGCACAGACCGACAAGGATGGAGATGGCGTACTGCAGACCGTGTGCGGCCCAAAGGGGCAGCCAGTCCCACGAAAGCATCGAGATGATGCCGCCGTCGAAGATGCCCACGACGCCAAGGAGGTTTTGAGCCATGCAGCCGAGCGCTCCGAGCACGCAGTGGACGACGAACAGGCCAGGCGCGATGAACAGGAAGGTGAAGTCAAGCGGCTCGGTGATACTGCAAAGCATAGCGGTAAGGGTGACCGGGATCAGCAGAGCCTTGACGCGCTGCTTGCGCTCGGGTTTGGCGGTCATATAAAACGCAATGGCGACGCCAAGCGAGCCGAAGACCTTAGTCCAACCAGGGCAGGTATAGGCAGCCCAGGGTGCGGCGTCCTTAAGAGCAATGCTCGGATCGGCAGCCAGTTGGGGCAGGATGTTGGCCCAAGCAGCAAAGATGCCGCCGTTGACCGCCGCGTTGTCGTAATAGAACGGCGTATAGATAAAGTGGTGCAGGCCTGTAGGGATCAGCACGCGCTCGAAGAAAGCAAAGACACCCACGCCAAACGTACCGGCGGAAAGGATGAATCCCTGGAAGGCGGAGATAGCAGCCTGAACATGCGGCCACACCAGGCAGGCGATAAGAGCGACCGGAACCATAACGAAGAAACCGATCATATAGATGAACACGGAACCCGAGAACACGCCCAACCACTCGGGGAGCTCGGTGTCGAAGAACTTATTATGCAGCATCGTGGCGATACCAGAGATAATGAGCGCGCCCATGATGCCCATATCAAGCGTTTTGATGCTTGCGATAGTGGCAAGACCAGTACCGCTGCCCGCCTCGACAGAGTAGTCGACCCCAAAGACAGGGCCCCACTGCCCCAAGATTGTGCTTACAAAGTAGTTGAAGGTAAGGTAGATGGCCAAAGCCTCCATGCAGCAGCGAGCGTTCTGCTTGTTCGCGAGCGAGATTGGCAACGCTACGCAAAACAGCAACGGCATCTGGTTAAAGAGCGTCCAACCGCCCTGGAGCAGCACATTCCAGCAATCAAACCAAAGATGGCCCGCAGTGGCCATCTCGCCAAAGATCGCCTCGGTGGTAAACAACGTACCCAGGCCGACGACGATTCCGGAAAATGCGAAAAGAATTGCAGGCGTGTACATTGCACCGCCGAAACGTTGTATCTTTTGCATCATGACGGGGAATCCCCCTCTCTTCATTCGGAGCGCTGCGGTTTTGGCTTCACTCGAGACCGCAGACGCGCCGTTTGCGTGTACCTCGTGCAATAGGACGGGTGGGCCCGCTTCCCTGACTTCTTGCGCTTCTATTTTTATCATATCACTTATCTAGACAAGTTAGCATAAATACTGCGGTCGGTAAACGGTTGATTATTGGCCGTAAACGGTATATGTCCAGTATTTCGCCTGTTAAATCTGACATAGCTGATGGCTGCATTTCATTTTTCTTTTCTACTTGTCTAGATGTGCTTGTCTATATCTATAGACATGCCTATACTTCATTACAACATTCACCGCCACGTTAAGGAGTCACCATGAAAAGCGCGGTCTTCTATGGAAAGCACGACCTCAGAGTCGAGGAATCGGCAAAGCCGGCCGTGGGCAGGCGCGACGTTCTGATCAACGTCAAAGCTTGCGGCGTCTGCGGTACCGACGTTCATATCTATGAAGGCGACAAGGGTGCAGCCGACGTTACCCCGCCCACGATCCTTGGTCATGAGTTTGCGGGCGTTGTCGAGGCCGTGGGCAGCAACGTCGCTGGCTTTAAACCGGGCGATCGCGTGTGCATCGACCCAAACCATCCCTGCGGCTGCTGCGAACCCTGCCGCGACGGAATCAACCACTACTGCGAGCATATGACCGGTTACGGCACCACCGTTAACGGCGGCTTTGCCGAGTACTGCTCCGTCGATATGCAGCAAGTCTACAAGTTGGGCGATCACACCAGCTTCGAGCAGGGCGCTATGACCGAGCCCGTCGCCTGCTGCCTGCACGGCATCGATATGTGCAACATCAAGCCCGGCAGCACAGTTGTCGTTATCGGCGGTGGCATGATCGGTCTGCTCATGATGCAGCTTGCTAAAAACGCCGGCGCCACCAAGGTTGTCTTGCTCGAGCCCGTCGAAGGCAAGCGCGAGGTTGCGCTCAAACTCGGCGCCGACCTGGCAATTGATTCCATCCACGAGGACGTCCCGGCCCGCCTGAAGCAGGAGGGCGTCGGCAACGTCGATGTCGTTATCGAGTGTGTTGGCAAGCCCGTCACCATCGAGCAGGCCATCCAGATCGCCGGCCACAAGGCTACGGTCATGATGTTCGGCCTCACCAAGCCCGATGAGACAATCACCGTCAAGCCCTTCGAGGTCTTCCAGAAGGAGCTTGTGCTTACCTCGTCCTACATTAACCCTTATACGCAGCGTCGTGCGCTCGAGCTCATCGACTCTGGCAGGCTCGACGTATCCTCGATGGTCGCCAAGGTGGCTTCCCTCGACGAACTCGGCGCCATCCTGTCAGACCCAGCTCTGCGTGCCATGGGTAAATATATAATCGACCCCAGCAAGTAAATCGATCGACACCTGCGCGAGCGGTCCTCATCCACCGCTCGCGCACCCTGCTCTAGGAGACCGTCATGGCGCGAGCCATCTTCCAAACTATTTATGACAACGTGAAGCAGTCGATTGACGACGGCACATACGCCTATCAGAGTTATCTGCCTTCGGAGACTGAGCTCACGCAGCTGTTTGACTGTTCGCGCATGACGGTCCGTCGCGCCATCTCGATGCTTGCGGCAGACGGTTACGTGCTCCCCCAGCAAGGCAAAGGCATGCGCGTCATTCGCAACATCAGTGACGAGAAGAGTCGTGGTGGCGGCGGACTCGAGACCTTTAAGGAAATCGCGGTCAACCGAGGCTTTGAGCTCAAGACTGTCACCACCGTCTTTGAGCTCCTCATCTGCAGCAAGGCGCTCTCCAAGATTACCGGGTTTCCCGAAGGCTGTGAGCTCACACGCGCCAAACGCATCCGTTATGCAGACGGACAAGCCGTGTGCTCCGACGACTCCTATTACCTAAGCTCACAAGTACCGGGGCTGACACCCGAGATTGTCAACGACTCGATCTATCGTTACCTCGAAGAAGATCTTGGCATTAAGATTGCCACGGGCAAACGCGATGTGACGATCGAGCATCCCACGCCCGAGGATACGCGCGTGCTCGATCTCGACGACTTTAACGCACTCGCCGTTATACGCGGGCAGACCTACAACGCCGACGGCATCCTTATGGAATACACCGAGACCAAACAGGTCCCCGGGTTCTTTTTGCTCCATGAAACCGTGACGCGCAACGGTACCGGTCGAACCGGCCACCAAAGTAGCATGAACTAGCCATTTATTAGTTGCGGTGGAATAGCTCCTAGAATGGCCCGCTTAAGGGCAAAACAGGAACTATTCCACCGCAACTTTTTTGGCCGGCGGGGCAGTACCTGTCCCACCGGCCATCATTTACGCTCGTTTAGCTAGTCCGCGAGCTTTTCCACTTGGTCGAGCATCTTGTTGAGCTTTTCCTTTGCCTCGGCCTTGACCTTCTCGGCCTCCTCGTGGGCCTTGGCCTTCTGGGCGGCCTTCTCCTCGGCCTCGGGATCGACGACGATCAGGTTGGATGCATCGTGTTCAACCAACTTGAGCGCATGCTCGGGACACACCTTGACGCAGGCACCGCAGCCCAAGCAATACGTCGACTCCAACGCAAAGCGGCCGCTTCCCACCAAATCGCAGGCGAACGTGGGGCATACATTGACGCACTCGCCGCACGACGTGCACTTGTCAAAATCGCACTCCGGCGTGCTCACCTGCATGTTCTGGGCAAGCTCGGGGTGGTTTTGCAGCGTCGAGAGCACCAGCTGTCGCCCGTGCGTGAGCGAACGGCGACGCTTGGTCGTCGTGGTGCCGCACATGGTGTTGAGCGTACGCTCCAGCTGGGTAATCTGATGGCGATGGGCCTTGAGCTTTTGCGTCACCGAGGCCAGCGCCGCCGTCGCCGGGTTGAGCTTGGTCACCGTTAGGCCCGTGGTGCGGGCAATCTTTTCCATGTACTCCTTGCGCTCGTACTCACGGCGCTTATGGCATTTGAGGCTCTTGGGGTCGACCTCCAGGCCCATACCCGTGCCAGACCACTCCTCGGCCTTCGCAATCGCCTCGCCCAGAATGTCCTCACCGCCGGTGTTGCGGCATTTATCGCACACGCCCAACGGCAGGTACACGCTCACGTTGGGATAGTCCGCCAGTACCGAGAACCAGGTCTCGGCCGTAAGATCGCCCACGCAGGCAACGACGACTTCGTTTTCGCGCGGCATGCGCTTAAGGGCGCGCGTGCAGGTGACGTAGGCGGTCTCGTGGCTCGTGGCCGCCGAGGCAATGTCGTCATACAGGTTTTTAGGCGCCAGGCGCGGCGAGATGATCGCCTCGGTCGGGCAGGCAGCGGCGCACAGGCCGCACTTGCGACAGGAGTCGAGGATCTCGATGGCGTCTTCCTCGACCTCGATAGCGTTGACAGGGCACACGTCCATGCACGCGGTACAGCCGCTCTTTTCGTTTTTGCAGGTCAAGCACGGAATGGTGTTGCCGCGCGGACGCTCCTTGTAGTCGGCAGGATTCCACTGCGGTGCCGACGGATCGAGTGCATCGGTCACACCGCCAAGCGGGTTTTTAAGAAAGTCGAAACCCTTGCTGATCTCAATAATGTCATCAAACAGATCGTGTTCCTGCGCCATGCGCGGCCCCTCCCTGAGCAGTGCAAACAAGCAAGAGATAATGATACGCCATCGGTTCACACCTCGGGCAAATTACACGCGGCGCACCTTTGAGGCAAATAGTCTATGGCCTATCGCCGCCTCGATTGCACAAGGTCGATCAAGCGCCAAGCTATGCCTCGCGCATGAGCTGCACGAGCTTTTGTTTGGTCACCTTGGCCTGCTCGTTGGCCATATTACGCTCGTTTCTAAAGACCGCATTTGCAACACTCTGCAGATCGGCATCGGAAATCTCGCTGCACGGACCGTCCATCGAAGCCGGCGTGGGACATACGCACAACGGCAACTCGGCATAAAACGCAACGGCCTTGGCGATATCGAGCATCTTGCCGCCGCCAATACCCACTACCATGTCGCAATACTCGGCCTGGGCTTCCTTAGCCATTTCGACAACGGCCTCTTCCGTACACGGACCGTTGTAAATCTTAAAGAACGGCTCGCTTAGATCTTCGTCCAGAAATCCATCGACGATCTGCTTGCACAGCCGATCCTCGGTGCCCTGGTCAAACAAGACATAGGCAGCGCAGCCCAACCATGACAAATACCTGCCCTGGCGCGAAAGCTCCCCCGGCCCCTGAACATACCGGCCGGGACCGCCGTAAACCATAGGAAGCGCCATACGAGAATTCGCCCTTCATCAAACAACGATTGGTGCAAAGTAACCTGACCCCTTTGCACCATAGCAAAAAGGGGCAAAGCCATCTGCTGGCTTTGCCCCTTCCTTAGCTTGATTTACTCATCCATGAGATAGTAGTGGCCCAGTGCGTCTGCACCCAGGATGGCGTTTGCGACCATCTCGGGCGTCACCTCAAACGGCATGTTGCACATGGTGTCCTCGGGCGCGCACGCGGCCTCGGCAACAATCATGGCCTTCTCGCGCGTAACCTCGGCAACGCCAAGTTCCTTCATCGTGACCGGCAGGCCCAGCTCAATGCAGAAGCCCAAGACTTCCTCGAGTTTCTCAGTCGGAGCATCCTCGAGTACCAGCTGGACGATGGTGCCGAAGGCGACCTTCTCGCCGTGATACATGC
>ULZT01052628.1_pt1 | contig 12351 bp, 10 predicted proteins | sample 1963371 | NCBI WGS metagenome assembly ULZT01 (sample SAMEA4835897, study PRJEB28245) | human gut metagenome | biome: gut microbiome; material: fecal sample | place: Denmark | collected 2008
TGGACGCCATCAACGGCCAGCCCCACCACGGCACGGAATACCTCCCCTGCCGCCTCATCCAACGCGAATCCACCCTTCCCCTAGACTAGCGTCATCGTTTTTTGTTGGAACGCCCCTTGAAATAAATGTCGAACACGATCCAGACGGACAAAATGAACGCAATTACATAGCCGAGAAAACCGACAATCGGAATACCGAAAATCACCGGTTTGATGCCCGCATAGTACACGATCGACGAGCCGATGAACAATCCGACGACAATCAGCGCCATCGTGAGCCTGTTCACCATGTTGGCAAGCAGATGGATTGGTTCCTGCGAGCCGACCATTTCCATGTTGACGCGCAATTGGCCGCGTGTGAGCATACGGGAGGCCACTTTCAGCTCATTGGCGGCAGAGAGCAGGCTGTGCAATGCCTGATGTCCTTCGATAGCAAGCGTTTTCACCTCGCCTTTAGCGAAATCTTTTTTCGACGTGCTTGCGGCGATATGGTCGGAGATGATTTGGATCATGTTCACATCGGGAATGAACTCGTCGAGCAGGCCTTCCAAAGTGACCAGCGCACGCCCGACCGTGGTGACGGTGCTCGGCACTTCAATGCCGTGGCGTTGCGCCATTTGCGTCAATGCGGTGAGCATGGCGGCGATGTCGAGTTCGGCAAGGTCGACGGTGCCGAATTCCTTAACGATCACATCCAGGTCGGCCAGCAAGGCCGGGTAGTCTTCGGAATCGGCTTCGGCTCCGGTAAACCGCAGCAATCCGTCGGCGAGCGCGGGCGAATCCTGTTCGGCGACCGCGAAAATCATATCTTTCAACACGGAACGGGTTTTCGCATTGAGCCGACCCGTCATGCCTAGGTCGAGTAGCACGATCTGCCCGCCGCGCACCATAATGTTGCCCGGGTGCGGATCCGCGTGGAAGAAACCTTCGTCAAGCACTTGCGTGGCGTAATTGTCGACCAGTTTGGTGCCGATTTCCTTCAGGTCATAGCCGGCTTCGATCAACTCGTCCGGATGGGAGACGGAAATGCCCTCCACATAGTCCATGACCACCACATGCTCGGTGCACAGTTCCGGGTAGGGCTTCGGACAGTCCATGTATTTGTAGCGTTCGCAGAATCGTTTGAATTCCGCCAGATTCCGCGCTTCGATCAGGAAGTCCGTTTCCGATTCGAAGGTGTCCCACAATTCCTCGACCACGCCAGAGAGATCGACCACTTGCGCGCTGCGCATTGTTTTGGCGGCGATTCGTGCAATAGTGCGCATGATGGACACATCCTGTGCCATGGTTTCGCGCACTCCCGGCCGCTGTACTTTTACGGCCACGTCCTCGCCGGTGGAAAGTTTCGCGCGATGCACCTGCGCAAGACTTGCCGATCCAAGCGGCGTGGCATCGATATGTTCGAAGATCTCGTCAACAGGACGACCGTATTCGTCCTCAAGCACCTGCAATACCGTACCGTACGGCATAGGATCGGCGTCGGCGCGTAGTTTGGACAACTCGTCGCAGAACGATTGGGGCAGGATTTCGGAGCGCATGGATAGAATCTGCCCGACTTTCACGAAGGTCGGACCGAGCGCTTCGAACATGAGACGCATTTTGATGGGCGTCAGTCCGTGCACGATGTCGAACTGGTTGACGATCTGTGCGATTTGCGCAAGTCGTTTCAGTTTGCCGCGCCGCGTTAGGTGGTAACGCTGCGAGAAGGAGTCTTTGCGAGAGCCGAACAGTCCGATGGTTTCGGGTTGCGTAAAGGTTGCACTGTTCTGTTTGCGCGATTGCGGCATTCCCGTTTTTTCCGCGGATTTGGCTGCCGTTGCCGCCGCCGCGTCGGGCGAGGGGTCCGCCGTCGGATTGATCACCGCGTTGACTCGGTCAGAGAGTGTGACCGGTTCCACGCTTTCGGGGCGGGCCGCGTCCGGCTCGATTGGGGAATTCAAAGACATATCGCTGCTCGCAAACGTTGGTTGGATTACGATGAGTAGGATTCATAGGGGCTTGCGTCCCGCGTATTTCATGCGATTCGCGCATTTCGCACGTTTCATGCGATTCGCACGCGATTGTTCGCATGTTTCGCATGGCACGCAAGTTTCGCATGACGCGCAAGTTCCGCATAGCAAATCGCCGTCTGAACGTGATGCGACGCGCAGACGGCGATGGGAACGATTGAACGTTACTCGGCTTTGGCTTCAGGCTTCGCTTCCTTGACTTCCTCTGCAGCCTTGGCGTCGGAGGCTTCCTTGACCTCCGCGACCTTGTGCTTGAGTTCGGCGTTGAGGGCCTTGCCCTGTTCGACGGTCAGCTCGCCTTTCTTGACGAGATCGTCGACGATTTCCTGACTCTTCTCAACCGTGGTCGCCAAAGCGCCAACGCCGGCGAGGAAGACCTTACGTAGGCCGTCACCAAAATCAAAATCAGCCATGATTACCTCCTTAGGTGATGGTAGTACCCACTCTATCGCATTATCTTCACAAATAAAGTCAACGAAACTGGTCAATTGTCGCAATTCTGCGGAAGGCTCGCTGCCGTATGCTCACAGCGTACGGAAAACGAAAACGAAGCCGCAAAAACACAGGACAGCGTGATCGTGCGAAACTCGCGCAAAAAAATGAACGGCCGATCAGCGCGGGCGTGACATGGCCACGCGACGCGCGTTGCCTGCAATCGTATTGATGCTGTCAAGTTCCGCACGCTGCGCTTGCGTTTGCCCTGCAGCAACCGGATCGAACGAACCGTATCGACGTTCCACGGCGGTGCGGATCAGAAAATCGGCGAGCGCAGGATTCTTCGGCAGCAGCGAACCGTGCATGTATGTGCCAATCACATTGTTGACGCGCGCGCCTTCCGTATGATCCTCACCATTGTTGCCGATGCCGTCCGCGTCGACAGTACCGAGCGGCTGCACGCCTTCGCGCAGGAAGGTCTGACCGGAATGGTTTTCGTAGCCGATGATATCGCCAAAATCGGCGGAATGCTCGGTCAGATTGCCGATCATGCGCACTTCCTGACCAACCGTGTACGCGCCGATCACGCCGATGCCGTCGAGTCGGGAACCATCCACCGTTTCGAAATATTCGCCGAACAGCTGGTACAGGCCGCAAATCATGAGCATGGGGGTGCCGTCGGCAGCCAGCGAGCGCAACAGGTCGGCGCGTTTGAAGAAGTCGTCGATGATTTTCTTCTGGCCGGTGTCTTGGCCGCCGCCGCCCAGAATCATATCGACATGTTCGGGCCACGCGTCGCCCTGATTGTAGGCGTGCACGTGCGGTTCGTAGCCGTACAGCGCGAGTCGGCGCTGGATGGTGAGTACGTTGCCGGAGTCGCCGTAGATGTTCATGTCTTTCGGATATAGCGACACGATGTCGATTGTCTGGCTCATATCGTCTCCCTCATGCGTTTCATACGTTCTTCATGCGTTTTCATGCGTTGCGCCGATTTTCATGCGTTTTTCGCACGTTTTGCCGGATTGTGCGGATGTGCGCCGTCACTTGCCCACGCCAGCGTCGGCGACTTCGGCGATTCTGCCGAGCGCGGCTCGCGTTTTGAGCATTGCCGTGTATGTGCAGTAGATATGCTTGGGGGTACCCGGATTCGCGTTCACGAACGTTGAGACGGCCTCTTCAAGTTCCGTGTTGACGCTATTCACCGGCACCTGATCATATTCGAGACGCAACGCCATATCCCATGCGCGCACGCCTGAAACCATAGATACACCGGTGCCTCGCAGCGAGGAGAAGTCCACGTCCCACAGCCAGCTCATGTCACGCCCGTCGGCGTATTCGTCGTTGATGGCGATCATGGTGTCGCAGCCTTCGGGGGCGAAGGATGCGAGCGACAGACGGAATCCCATGGGATTTTTGACGAGCAGCAGCTCCACCGGTGAACCGTTCACGTCGATGACTTCGCCGCGTCCAAATGCCGGAGTGACTTCGGATGCCGCGTCGATCATGGATTGCGTGGTGGAGCGCGCGAAATCGATCATGCGCTGTGAGATTCCTACTTGGCGCAGCAGTTCGTCGGTTACGTTCTCTTCGAACGGCAGGAACATTGCCTGCGCGTCGGCCACGACCGCTCGCACGGCAGCCAGCGCGGCCGCCGCGTTGTACAGGTTGTACACACCTTCCAGTTTCACGCCGGTTTCGTACGTTTCGCCATCGATGCCGAAGCTGGCACGATGGTCGCCTACGGCAAGCAGGGTCACGTCAGCCGGTAGCCGTTCCGCAGATTCTGCATTTTCCGATTTTTCTGCATGTTCCCCAGTTTTCGCAATTGCGGAAGCATCGCCAATCTCAATATTTTCGTCCGATTCTGCAGATTCGGACAAGTCAATACCAACTGACGCTTCAGTATCAGCTGCCGATTCCGTATCAACCGTCGTGCACATGTCATCGTCGGAAGGGAAGAAGCTGCGCAGCGACTTGTCAAGTCCGAAATAGCGCACTTCCACACCATCTTCAGTATGCGTGACGTCTGCAAGCCGTGCGATGCGCGGATCCTCACGGTTGAGCACCACGGTTCCGGTGGTCGCTTCGGCAGCTTTGCTCAGCAGTCGGGCGGTATTGTCGATTTCGCCGAAACGGTCGAGCTGGTCACGCATCACGTTGAGCAGCAGGCAGTAGTCGGGTTGCACTTGTTTGACGAAATGCACCGCGTACGCTTCGTCGAGTTCCAACACGGCGATATCGGCGTCCAGTTTGCCGCCAAGCGAGACTTCGGCCAGCAGCGACGAAACCACGCCACGGGTGAAGTTCGATCCGGTCGGGTTGGTGAACACTTTTAATCCCAACGATTCCAGCATGCTTGCCACCATGCGAGTGGTGGTGGTTTTGCCGTTCGTGCCGGATACGAGCACCACGCCGAGCGGCAGCTGCTGTAGCGTGCGTGCGAGGAATTGCGGGTCGATCTGTTCCACGATTTTGCCGGGGAACGCGCTGCCACCGCCATGCGCCAAGCGGGAGGCCGCTCGCACGGCTTTGCCGATCAGCGGCGTTGCGAATGAGTTCCACGCCATGCTTATACCTCCTGCTGGCTCTGATAGTCCTGCGGCATATCTTTGAACTTGGAGTACGCGCCAAGGAACGCGAGGTTGAATGTATCGGTCGGACCGTTACGATGCTTCGCCATGATGATGTCGGCCTCGCCCGGGCGGTCCTCCTTGTCGTAGGCGTCCGGCCTGTGCACGAGGAACACCACGTCGGCGTCCTGCTCGATAGAACCAGATTCACGCAGGTCGGAAAGCTGCGGCTTCTTGTCCTGACGCATTTCGGGGCCACGGTTCAGCTGGCTCAGCGCCACCACCGGCACTTCCAATTCCTTGGCAAGCAGCTTCAATGCACGCGAGAAGTCAGACACTTCCTGCTGGCGGCTTTCCACGGCCTTGCCGGAAGTCATGAGCTGCAGGTAGTCGATCACCACCAATTTCAGATCATTCGTCTGCTTCAATCGACGGCATTTCGCACGGATCTCCATCAAACTCATGTTCGGACTATCGTCGATGAATAATGGTGCGTTCTGCAGTTTATCTTGCAGATTATTAAGGATATTCCAACGTTCCTGCGTGATATCTTCCGCTCGGCGCATGGCTGCCAACGGAATATTCGTTTCCGCGGAGATAATTCGTTGCGCAAGTTCGTTTTTGCTCATTTCCAAGCTGAAGATCACGGATGTCATATTGTGGTGCAACGCGGCGGATCGTGCGAAATCGACGCCGAGCGTGGACTTGCCCATGGCGGGGCGTCCTGCCACGACGATCATCTGGCCCGGCTGCAGGCCTTGCGTCACTTCGTCGATGTCGCGGAATCCGGTTGGCACGCCCTTGGAGACTTCGCCGTTCTGCAGTCGGTCGATTTGGTCAAGGGTGTCGGTGATGACGGTGCCGATCGGCGCGTAATCCTGCCTCACTTTGCCGGTCGACATTTCGTAGACTTCGGCCTGTGCCAGGTTGACGACATCTTCGGCTTGGGATCCTTCGGCCGTGTAGCCGAGCTGCGCTATTTTGGTGCCGGCTGCGATCACATTGCGCAAGATGGCACGCTGGTGGATGATGTCGGCATAGAAGGTTGCGTTGGCTGCGGTCGGCACGGATGCGACGAGGCTGTGCAGATAGTCGGATCCCCCCACTTTTTCGAGGTCGCCGTCTTTGAGCAGTTGATTGGCCACCAGCACCGCGTCGACGGGTTGCGATGCGGAGAACAGGTTGATGATGGCTTCGTACACGGTTTGGTTACGCGGCTGGTAGAAATCGGTGATGTCGATCATCTGTGAGACTTCGCCGATGGCGTCTTTGCTCATGAGCATGCCGCCGAGCACCGCCATTTCAGCGGCGTCGTCATGTGGCGGCACACGGTCAAAGATGGCGTCGCGAATGGCTGCTCCGGATGTTCCGGAAGTACTGCCATTGCCTGAAAAACCGCGGTTTTGCCCTTGATTCAGGCCGTTGTTCCAAGAATTGCTCTCCGCCATGCTTCTCCAGCTCTTCGATGTGTGGTGTACCGGGAAAAACCATAATACCTGTGCCACTTCACGAACAGTATTGTGCTGAGATTATCGAGGATTCTCCGCATTGCTGGAGTTGATGATACACGACACGCGCGAATCGGTTCGCTGTGGATAAGAAAGTCGAAAAAAGCCAAGTTATCCACATATTGGGGATAACTATGTGGAAAACATATCGAGTTATCCACCAAATGGGGATAACCAAGTGGACAACTTGGGGACATCTTTCGTACAGGCGTCTATTCCCCTGGTTTTGACTTGCTTAAGTGAACTGAAGGTGATATGTTCCCCACTTTTTCTTAAACAGCGCATATACGACAGCGCGGCGGGCGCCATATTGGCAACCAGTCGCTTTGCCGGACACTCGCCCACGGCCTACACGGCCTCACATGTGATAGCGGGTGGCGTTATACATGGTTCGGACGAGGGTTTCGCGCCATTTGCTCCAGCCGTACTGTTTGGAAATGGTCTCGCCGGACGTGGCACCCAATGACGAACCGTCAGCGCGAGTCAGGTCAAAGAGCATGTCAAGCAGCAGCGGATCATGATCAAGACGGGAGGCCAATTCGTCGCCAACATTCGGATCATTGGGATTCTGGCCAGTCGCAAATTCCGACAACGTAAGATGCTCGCGCACCAGCAACGTGACCCACCAAATAATGTCACGGTCAAAACCCATACGTTTCAAAACCGTGGACGCATGACGGGCACCCTCCGCAGCATGATCGGCAACCCACGGACGCTTGCCGATATCATGCAAAATACCAGCCAACAGCAACGCCTGATAATGCCGATCATCATAACGGTTTCCACGAGGTGTTTCACGACCAAGCCGCGTGACCACCTCAACCGAATGACGGTCAATCGTGTAACGATGAGCAGCTGAAGCGCTCGGACGATTACGAATCGCCAACCATTCCGGAATCAAACGACCCGGAATATCAACAAAATCAATCTCCTCCCATACCTGCAACAACGCGGGACCGCTCGCAAGCAAACGCAAGAACAGACTGCGCGACTCATCATTCCAAGTGCGATCATCAATCGGACATGACTTCAGATTCTGCAACGTGCCGGGCGCAATCGGCAGACCAAACTCAGCCGCAGCAACAGCCGCACGCAACGCAAGGCACGGATCAGACTTCGGATCGGCAACCGGCGCAAGCACAATCTCCTCCTCATGCTTGGCAATACCGGGCGCGACCACATCAAACGTAGGCGCCTGACGCTTGCCACCGCCACGAGGCTGGAACACCTGGAAAAACGCAAAACGAGGCTTCTCATGAGTCAACGAATGCTCGGCGCGGGAAGCCGTGGAATCAAGCGAAAACGCGATTTGACGGCCAACACGAGCGAGCAACGTCTGCAAATCATCAATCGACTTCGCCTCACGCTCGCCGCTCGGCAACGTCGGATCAGCCAAACCCAACATCGCCGAAACCCTCGCCTGATAGGGAGCAAGCAGCATGTTCGTGTCTTTATTGGCAACCAAATGAATACAGTCACGCACATCCAACAACCGTTCGACAGCATCGTCATACTGGCCGTGCGGGCGGTCGGCAAGCCAAGAAGCGGCAAGCGCGGAGACCAGCACGGAATCGCGCAAACCGCCGCGAGACTCCTTAATATCAGGCTGATTGCCGTACGCCATACGGCCGAACTCGTCCAAACGAGACTTGGCGGAACCCAACAATTCAGGCAAGCGCTTACGGGCGGCCCTACGCCAACGCTCTAAAATGGAGACAGCCGTGGATTCAATCAGCTGCGCGTCGCCCGCAATCGGCACCACATCCAGCCAACCCATCGCGGCGGGCAGATCATGGTCGGTGACCGCCTCGCACTGCGCGCGGGTGCGCACCGACTGGTCAAGATCAAGACCAGAATCCCAAATCGGATACCACAATTTGTTGGCAAGCTCATTGAGCTGCTGGTCAGTAAGCGCGTGAGGCTCATAAATGACCACCAAGTCAAGATCGGAACTCGGTCCAACTTGGCCGCGAGCCAACGAACCGACCGCACCAAGACCAATACCAACTTGCGGAACGTCAAAAGAAACCGTCTGGCAGGCCTCCTGCCACAACTTCGTCAGGCAATCCATGGCCAGATCCGTACGAGCCTTGCGCTTCGCCGCACCATTGCGGTACACGCCGTCGGCATCCGGCTGACTTATATTCATGAAACGTTGTTTAAGACCATCAACCGCTGAAGTCATAGCAAATCCTTATGAATCTTCGCAAAAACAAGCAAATCTGAGCAGATAAAAGCGAAAGTGGGAAAATCCGAAGCAGACAATCTGACGCGAAAATAGTATGAAAATCCCCGCACGGCGCGAAGCACGTACGGGGATCTGTCTATTGATAACCCGAACCTAAGCCCGGAGTCCTTAATATCTATCCGAATGAATTATCAGATAGCGGCAGAGCCGGTCTCGCCGGTGCGCACGCGGGTCACCGAGTCAAGCGGGGCAACCCAGACCTTGCCGTCGCCGATGGTGCCGGAGCCGGCGGACTTGACGATCACACCGACCAGAGTCTCGGCGTCAGCGTCGTCGGACAGCACCTCGATACGAATCTTCGGAATGAGATCCACGGTGTATTCTGCGCCACGGTAAACCTCGGTGTGGCCACGCTGGCGGCCGTAACCGTTAGCCTCAGACACGGTCAGACCGTGAACACCTGCGGCAGCGAGGGCTTCCTTGACATCGTCAAGCTTATGCGGCTGAATGATAGCGGTAATGAGCTTCATCTCACTTCACCTCCTTGAGAACAGAGCTGGCGGTACCAGCAAAATCGTAAGCACGTTCACCCTGATCGGCAAGATCAATACCGCCGACTTCCTGAGCTTCGGTGACACGCCAGCCAATCGTCTTCTCCAGAGCGAAGGCGATGATGCCGGTGACAACAGCAGACCAGATGATGGCAACGAGGGCAACGAGGAGCTGCACAACCAGCTGCTTCCAGTCGCCGCCCGCGAACAGGCCGGTACCTTCGCCGAAGAAGCCGATGAGCACAGTGCCGGTGAAGCCGCCGACGCCGTGGACGCCGACAACGTCGAGAGAATCATCGTAGCCGAGCTTGAACTTCAGGCCGCAAGCGAGGCAGGTGAGCACGCCGGCGATAGCGCCGAGCACGATGGCCCACAGCGGGGAAACCACATCGGCGGCCGGGGTGATGGCGACCAGACCTGCGACGATACCGGAAGCGGCACCCATGGCGGTGTAGTGGCCGGTACGGATCTTCTCAGTGAAGCCCCAAGAGAGCATTGCGGCGGCGGTTGCAGCGGAAGTAGAAACCCAAGCGTAGCCTGCGGTGCCGTTGGCGGCGAACGCGGAACCAGCGTTGAAGCCGAACCATCCGAACCACAGCAGGAAAGCGCCAAGCATCACGAACGGAACATTGTGCGGACGGAACGGCTGGGTGCCGAAGCCCTTGCGCTTGCCGATGATCAGCACGATCACCAGAGCGGCGACTGCAGCGTTGATGTGCACGACCGTACCACCTGCGAAATCGTGGGCGGCAGCGCCGATGGCCTGGGAGATTGCGCCGTCAGCGCTCAGCAGACCGCCATTCCACACCATGTGGGCGAGCGGAGCGTAATCGAAGGTAATCCACAGCGCGACGAAAATCATCCAAGTGGAGTACTTGACACGTTCAGCGATAGCGCCGCAAATCAGAGCGACGGTAATCATGGCGAATGCGGACTGGAACGCCACATCGACGCTGACCGGGTAATTGTTGGAGTTCAGCGAAGCCGACGTGAAGACGCCACCGTCGGAAACCATGGAATCCTTCAACAGGAAGCCCGTGGCCGGATCACCGAAGACACCGCCGACCGAAGTGCCTGCGTAGGCGATGGACCAGCCCCACAGCACCCAGATCACCATTGTGACGGACAGAGCGGCCGCCTCCATGATCATCATGTTCAGCACGGCCTTTGCACGGACCATGCCACCGTAGAAGAACGCCACACCCGGCGTCATGAGGAACACAAGGGACGCGGAAGTCAAAATCCACGCGGCATTTCCAGAATCAAGCTGACCCATGTCACCCTCCTCTTTCTTTCTTTTTGAGTTCACATTTCCGGCCCCATCGTATGGGGCTGACAAAACGGTATGGAACGCCGCCCGCGTTTTGAAAACGTTACGACGTGTTACAGCAAGGTAACGCCATCTCGCCATTACGCCAACCGAAAATGGCGGAATAAAGCGGCTGGCATGTTTTGTTTCAGATTGCGCACCACTCCCAGGACAAACCAATATCAGCCCATTTTTCAGCGTATCTGCCATATATAGGCGAGATAGGACTGGTCGGGGGCAAAAAGAAAGCCTCCCACGCGGGGAGGCTTTCTCGAGAGCGTAATCAGCTCAGGCGAGGATGCCGTCGACGAAGCCTTCCGGATCGAACGGGGCGAGATCGTCCGGGCCTTCGCCAAGGCCGACGAGCTTGACGGGCACGCCAAGCTCCTTCTGCACGGAAATCACGATGCCGCCCTTTGCGGAGCCGTCAAGCTTGGAGAGCACCACACCGGTAATGCCGATGGCTTCGGCGAACACCTTGGCCTGCGTCATGCCATTCTGGCCGGTGGTGGCGTCGAGCACGAGCAGCACCTCGTCGACCGGAAGATTCTTTTCGGTAACGCGGCGGATCTTGCCGAGCTCGTCCATGAGGTTCGCCTTGTTCTGCAAGCGGCCCGCAGTGTCGATGATGAGCACGTCGACGTTCTCTTCCTTGGCCTTGGCGCTGGCCTCGAATGCGACGGACGCCGGATCGGCGCCGTCCTTGTCGGAACGCACGACCGGAACGCCGACCTTGGCGCCCCAAGTTTCCAACTGGTCGGCGGCCGCCGCACGGAAGGTATCGGCAGCGCCCAGCATGACTTGCTTGCCGTCGGAAACAAGCAGACGGGAAAGCTTGCCCGCAGTGGTGGTTTTGCCCGTGCCGTTCACGCCGACCATGATGATGACGCTCGGTTTGTTCGCGCCCTCCTTGTCGGCGTTGAGACGGCGGTCGACGTCGGTGCCGACGAGCTTCAGCAGCTTGTCCTTGAGCGCGGCACGCACTTCGGCCGGGTCGGACTGGCCGGCGATGCGGGCGTCGTTGCGCAGTTCCTCAACGAGCTGTTCGCTGGCTTCCGCGCCCACGTCGGCAAGCAGGAGGGTGTCTTCGACGTCCTCCCAGTCGGCTTCGGAGAGCTGATCCTTGGCGAGGATGTTGAACAGGGCCTTGCCGAACGGATTGCCCGACTTGGACAGGCGCGCCTTGAGGCGCTGCATGCGGGTGCCGGCGGCTTCCGGGGTTTCGACGGCTGGGATCGCGGATTCAGTTACGGCTGACCCGACCGGAGTTGGTTCAGTTGCCACTGGCGATTCAGGTGTGGCAGACGAAGTCGCGGATTCCGCGGTTTCCTTGGTTTTCTCAGCGTTTTCGGCACTTGCGGCGGCAGATTGCGCGGCGGACTTCTCCGGAGCCAAACGAGCATCGGCCTTCGCCTTCGCCGCTTCAGTGGACTTGTCCACGGCGGACTTGCGGCTCTTACCGAACCACCATCCGCCAATCGCAAGTAATGCCGCGATAACGACGACCGCGACAATCGCAATAATCACATTCGTATCCATGGCTCCAGCCTAAAAAGCGCAACGGACACTCCGGCTCCGCCCCGCGGACGCACCACGGATGTCTGATCCGCCAGGGGAATAAGATGCTCTGCCATGCAAGGCATCGATAATGCGATTTTGACTTCGATATATCTGGTAACGTTTTTATAAATCGTGAAGAGTGATTTTTTTGTCTTCTGCTGCCTGCTTTGAAGAACTGTCTCCTTTCTTTAGGGAATTTGCGTAGCGAATCAGGCTCCTCGC
>ULZT01010847.1_pt1 | contig 12292 bp, 9 predicted proteins | sample 1963371 | NCBI WGS metagenome assembly ULZT01 (sample SAMEA4835897, study PRJEB28245) | human gut metagenome | biome: gut microbiome; material: fecal sample | place: Denmark | collected 2008
GAAGAAGCCGCCAAAAACGCCGCGAAATAAGAAAAATTTTGCAGGAAACCCCACCGTTCTTCCGTAACAAAAGGAGAGGACGGGTGCAAAAAGGCAAAAACGCTCAAATTCTGTTCATAGCCCCGTCATAGAATTTGGATATACTAGCTGCATAGAATGTGCGAAACGGGAAAGGATGAACGCGTGATGGACTGGACATGGTTCCACCAGCTGGGGCAGCTGGAGTTCTGGGAGGGCCTGCTGACCGGGTTTGAGGATCTGGGCCCGCTGGTGCCCATCCTGCTGGCAGCGGTGGAGTCGTTTTTCCCGCCGCTGCCGCTGGTGGCCATTGTGGCCCTCAATGTGGCGGCTCACGGCGGGGTGCTGGGCTTTTTGTACAGCTGGATGGGGGTGGCCGCAGGCGGCACCATCATGTTCCTGCTCTGGCGGCGGGTGTTCAAGCGGTTTTTCTGGAAGCTGGCCAGCCGCTCCCGCAAGCTGGAACGGGCGCAGCAGTGGGTGAACCACTTTGATACGGCGTCCCTGTTTATACTGGCCCTGCTGCCCTTTGCGCCCACTTCATTCATGCACTTTGCCTTTGGCATGTCGGACATGGACGAGGGCCACTATCTGCGCACCGTGCTGCTGGGCAAAGGTGCCATGGTTGGCATGATGGCCGTGTTCGGACAATCGCTGCTGAGCAGCCTGCGCAACCCGGGGTATCTGGTGCTGGCCATTGCCATCTGGGGCGGGATGTACTGGGTGAGCAAGCAGTTCTGCAAGAAGCACGATATCAACTGAAAAGCGGTGCAGCCCAATGGAGCGATGGCTTACAGTGTTGTCGGATCTCCGGCAGAAAAGACTCCAATAGATCAGATGAGATAGAAGCTGACTGCTTCGGAAAAACATGAAAAAGACAGACTTTTCACACAAGAAAGTCTGTCTTTTTTTTGTGGAAAATAAGGAAAGAACCCGAAACTTCCATCACGATTTGCGAGAATTGAATCACAAAAGTCGATGGAATGCCAAACAGGGATGTGATATATTAGTTTCGGAGTCGCAAAAAAAGTAAACATAAAAAACTTACAATAAAAAATACAATTGTGCATTGTGACTTGTTTCTTTGGACTTTTAGAAGCCGAGAAAGAACTTGCATGAAATCCTTGAATCATTTCAGGGCGCGAGCAAAGCCCTTGAAAGGATCATTTTTCAAACAGAAAGGAGGATCCTGTTACACGATCAATCATCGCGGAAATTGAAACTGGATTTGAAAAGGAGAAGAACGATGAACCGTGTTGTGAAAACCACCATTGCTTCCGCTCTGGTGCTGTCTATGGCATTGGGCGGAACGACTGCCGCAATGGCAGCGGCACCAGCAGAGGAAGAAAACTGCATCTCGGCAGCTTCCATTGCGAATTGGGCAGAAAATACCAGAATCAAACTGTTCAATAAGAGCGTCTATGCCAAGTACAACCCAGGCGTTACCGTCGAGAAAGACGAGAACTCGCCCACTGGTTATACCGTCACTTTTATTTACAAAGAGCGGAAGAGCTATACTTCCAACGCTGGTCTGACGATCAATACGACGGAAAACCCGCTGACCAAGGTGGAGCTGTACAGTGATTGCTTTATGCTGTTCGACCCGGCCAGTGGTACGGCAGGCAGCATTGACGCTTCTCTGGCCTCCACTCCATATCAGTATGCAGCAGGTCTGGCTCCCGCTGGCGGCAACGGTGATACCACTTACTATGTGGAAATGGAAAAATTTGCGGATGGCCGCTGGGGAGTACAGATGCCGCTGTCAAGCGGCGCGTTCGTCTATAACTTCCGTGTGACTGCAGCGAATGGCGATCAGATCGCGCGGCTGGACGATCCCATCAATCCGACGATGACCAACTCGGCAACGGGGATCCGCAGTCTGTCCAGTATGGTCTATGTCCCGTATGACGCGGCCAAGCAGGGCACCAGTGAGTGGGCAGACCGCTCGGTGGAACTGCCGCAGGCGGATGCAGGCAAGCGCGGGACGGTACAGACCGTTTCTTACATCGGGGCAGACGGCACGGAGCATGGTCTGGCCGTGTATCTGCCAGCGGGTTATGATGCGAACCGCACAGAGCCTTATAAAGTGCTGTATCTGTCTCATGGTACGTCCGGTGATATCTATGGTGACGAGCTGCGCTGGATGAATGAGGGCGACGTGCCCAATATTTTGGACAACCTGATCGCGGAGGGAAAGACAGAGCCGTTTATCGTTGTCACAATGAACAACCAGCAGTATGGTCAGGGGGCGGGCCACTCCGGACCCAATTGGAAGTACTCTGACATCGAGACAGATCAGATCAATTATATCATGCCCTATGTGGAGAGCCACTATCATGTCAGCACCAATGCAGAGGGCCGTGCTTATGCAGGTTTGTCCATGGGCGGCTCTACCACCAGTAATATGCTGATGCACCATACAGAGCTGTTTGGCTACTATGGCGTCTGGAGCTACGCGAATGTGGATGGTTCTTTTGGCGGCGTAGCGGGCATTACCGATCCGGGCGTACGCAAGCATCTGTCTTCTCTGACGGTGAAGCCGAAGATCATGCTTGCTGCCGGAAACTGGGACTTTGGCCAGGAGCCTGTTAAGACCTTTGGCAAAAATCTGAGCGAACTGGGTCTGGACTATACCTATCTGCAGGTGCCCGCCGCCCATGACTGGGAGTGCTGGCAGCTGACCTTTGCAAATGCAGCGGAGAACTTCCTGTGGAAATAATTTCGGACAGAATATAAAAAGCAAATGATAAAAAGGGGCTGTTGCGTTTTTTGCAACAGCCCCTTTTCAGGTCTGATCAATTCTCGGCCAGGTTGCCGGTGTAGAGCTGATAGTACTTGCCTTTCTTGGCGATCAGCTCATCATGGCTGCCGCGCTCAATGATGCGGCCCTGCTCCAGGACCACAATGCAGTCTGCATTGCGGACCGTGGACAGGCGGTGGGCGATGACGAAGCTGGTGCGGCCGTACATCAGGCCGTCCATGCCGCGTTGCACCAGCGCCTCGGTGCGGGTATCAATGGAGGAGGTTGCCTCGTCCAGGATCAACACCGGCGGGTCAGCGACCGCGGCACGGGCGATGGCCAGCAGCTGGCGCTGGCCCTGAGACAGGTTGGCACCGTCGCCGGTCAGCATGGTGTTGTAACCATCCGGCAGGCGCTGGATGAAGCCATTGGCGTTGGCCAGCTTGGCGGCCGCGATGCACTCTTCATCCGAGGCGTCCAGACGGCCATAGCGGATGTTCTCCATGACCGTGCCGGTAAACAGGTGGGTATCCTGCAGCACGATGCCCAGAGAGCGGCGCAGGTCGCTCTTCCGGATCTTCTGGATGTTGATGCCGTCGTAGCGGATCTTGCCGTCCGAGATATCGTAGAAGCGGTTGATGAGGTTGGTGATGGTGGTCTTGCCGGCACCGGTGGAGCCGACAAAGGCGATCTTCTGGCCCGGGCGGCCGTACAGGTTGATGTCGTGCAGGACGGTCTTCTCGGGCACATAGCCGAAATCAACACCCGTAAAGGTGATGTCACCGGCCAGCTTGTGGTAGGTGGTGGTGCCGTCGTGGTGGGGGTGCTTCCAGGCCCAGATGCCCGTCCGCTCCTTGGTCTCCACGAGGTTGTCGTCCCGGTCGTACTTGGCGTTGACGAGGGTAACATAACCCTCATCGGCCTCGCTGGGCTCATCCATCATCTTGAAGATACGCTCGGCACCGGCCAGTGCCATGATGATGCTGTTGGCCTGCATGGACACCTGGCTGATGGGCATGTTGAAGCTCTTGTTCAGGGCCAGGAACGCCATGACAGTGCCCAGCGTCATGCCGCCCACATTGCCCACGGCCATGGCCGCGCCCACCAGAGCGCAGACGGCGTAGCTCACGTTGCCCAGCTGGGCCGTGACGGGCATGATGATGTTGGCGTAGCTATTGGCCTGCTTGGCGCTGTCTTTCAGCTTATCGTTCAGCTCCCGGAAACCGGCCAGAGTTTTCTGCTCGTGGGTGAACACCTTGACGACTTTCTGGCCCTCCATCATTTCCTCGATGTAGCCGTTCAGCTTGCCGAGGTCACGCTGCTGGGCGATGAAGTATTTGCCGCTCTGGGAGGTGATCTTCTTGGTGGTGAAGAGCATCAGGGCTACCATCAGCATGGTGACGACGGTGAGACGGATGTCCAGCATACACATGCTGACAAAGACGGAAACGATGGTGATGGCGCTGGAGATGAGCTGCGGGATGCTCTGGCTGAGCATCTGGCGCAGGGTGTCCACATCGTTGGTGTAAACGGACATGATATCGCCGTGGGGGTGCTGGTCAAAATACTTGATGGGCAGGCTCTCCATGTGGGTAAAGAGCTGGACGCGCAGGTTGCGCAGGGTGCCCTGGGTCACGTTGACCATGATGCGGGAATTACACCAGGCGGCTATGATGCCCACCAGATAGATGCAGCCCACCTTGAGCAGAGCGCCCAGCAGGGGAGCAAAATCAGGGTTGGCCTGCTGGGTCATGGGGACGATGTAATCGTCCACCAGCGTCTGCAAAAACAGGCTGGCCTGCACATTTGCCATGGCACTTGCCACGATGCAGAACAGCACGATGATGCAGTGGGGCAGGTAGTGCTTGAATACCTCACCCATGATCCGCTTGAGCAGCTTGCCCGGGTTCTCTACTTTGGGGCGCGGGCCGCCGACGCCGCGGGGGCCGGGGCCGTGAACCACTTTTGCTTTTTCCTGTGCCATTACTGCTCACCTCCCTGCTTGTCGAAGTCGCCGCTGCCCTGGGTCTGGCTGTTGTAGACTTCCTGATAAATGGCGTTGGTCTTCAGCAGCTCCTCATGAGTGCCCAGGCCGTTGATCTGGCCGTTGTCCAGCACCAGGATGCGGTCAGCATCCTGCACCGAGGAGATGCGCTGTGCAATGATGATCTTGGTGGTGCCGGGGATCTCTTCCCGGAACGCCTTGCGGATCTTGGCGTCCGTGGCGGTATCCACGGCGCTGGTGGAGTCATCGAGGATCAGGACCTTGGGTTTGCGCAGCAGGGCGCGGGCAATGGTCAGGCGCTGCTTCTGGCCGCCGGAGACGTTGCTGCCGCCCTGCTCGATCCAGGTGTTGTACTGATCGGGGAAGCGCTCGATGAATTCATCGGCGCAGGCCAGCTTTGCCACCCGGATGCACTCTTCCTCGCTGGCGTTCTCGTTGCCCCAGCGCAGGTTATCCAGGATGGTGCCGGAGAACAGCACGTTCTTCTGCAGTACCATGGAGACCTCATGGCGGAGGACATCAAGGTTGTAATCTTTCACGTCCACGCCACCGACCTTGACGGTGCCGGTCTCGGCGTCGTACAGGCGAGGAATGAGCTGGACCAGGCTGGATTTCGCGCTGCCCGTGCCGCCGATGATGCCCAGCGTTTCGCCGGGTTTGATGGAGAACGTGATATCATTCAGCACCGGCTGGCCGGAGCCGTGCTTATACTGAAAGGAAACATGCTCAAACTCAATGGAGCCGTCGGCCACCTGCTGCACGGGGTTCTTGGCCGGGGGCAGGTCAGTCTTCTCGTCCAGCACTTCCACGATACGCTTGGCGGAAGAGGCGGACATGGAGATCATGACGAACGCCATGCTCAGCATCATCAGAGCCATGAGAACGTTCATGATGTAGCCGAACAGGGCGTTGAGCTGGCCGGTGGTGATGGCACCGTGCAGGACATACTTGGCGCCGAACCAGCTCAGGGCGATGTTGCAGCCGTAAACGGCGGTGAGCATGGCGGGGTTATTGAAGCTCAGGCGGCTCTCCGCGTTGACGAACTGGTTGTACAGGCTCTCGCAGGCCTTGGTGTACTTCTCGTTTTCAAAGCCCTCGCGGACAAAGCTCTTGACCACGCGGATGGCCGAAACGTTCTCCTGCACGGAGGCGTTCAGGTTATCGTAGTTTTTGAACACGCGATCAAAAATTTTGAACGTGGGCACCATGATGGAAGCCAGCACCACCAGCAGGAATACCATCGCCACCACAAAGATCAGGGCCAGCGGGCCGCCGATCATGCAGGACATGAACAGGGCGAACACCAGATGCACCGGGGCGCGCACGCACATCCGCTCGATCATCTGGAACGCGTTCTGCACGTTGGTCACGTCGGTGGTCATACGGGTGACAAGGCCGGCGGTGGAGAATTTGTCGATGTTGGAGAACGAGTAATGCTGGATGCTCTCATACATGGCGTCGCGCAGATTGCCTGCAAAGCCCGTGGAAGCATCGGCAGCAAAGCGGCCCGCCAGCACACCCAGCAGCAGGGCGAAAGCGGCCACCAGGAACGTGAGCAGACCATATTTGAGGATGGCGTTCATATCGCTCTTCTCGATGCCCTGATCGATGATGAACGCCATGATGGTGGGAAGCAGGATATCCATGATCGCTTCCAGCGCGGAAAGGAGAGGCGTCACGATGGCAGAGCGTTTGTACTCGCCTAGATGTGACGCTAACTTTTTGATCATCTGTAGTTTCCTCCTGTGATTGATTTTGTTTGGTACAGAACAATTCTATACAGAACTTTTTGAATGTCAATGCAATTCAAAAAGGTTTCGGAAAAAGTTCATATTTGTGAATCATTCAGCCCGTTCTTGAGTTTGTTGAGCAGTCGGAGCAGCTCGGTGTTTTCTTCCTCTGTCAACAGCCCAGCTACAAATTCGTCGGTCTGATGGAGGGAGAGCATGGTCTTTTCGTGGAATTCCAGGCCCTTGGCCGTCAGCACCAGCATCTTGAGCCGGGCGTCCTGGGGGACGCTCTGGCGCTCAATGTAGCCTTTGCGCTCCATCAGCTGCAGAATGTTGGTCACGGTGGAGCGGGTAATGGAAAAATCCCGCTCGATGTCCCGCTGGAAGACCGGCTCACTCTGATGGGAGTAGAGATATTCCACGATCCACCCATGCATGGGCGTGCCCTGTTCCAGCCCGTTTGCCCGGGAGAACGCGTTGATCTTGCGGAAGATGAGGTTGTTTACCCGGCGGATCTGGGCCGGGATGACCTGCGGCGGCTCCCAGGGCGGGTTGTCGTGGGGAGGGCAGCAGCCGGGATGCACTGTTTTAAAATCGGTCAACATAAGAATCACCCTTTGGATCGTTTTGAAACGGAACTGTTTCAAATAAAACTGTTTGATACAGTACAATTATAGGCGTGAGAAAGGAAATGTCAAGAGAAAAAGCTCCCCAGCGGGGAGCTTTTTCTCTGAAAATATCGTTATTATTGTGCTTTCTGGCCCTGCAAAATCGCCATGACGATCTCGGGTTTGTTGGTCACGATGATCTCCGGGTTCTGCTTGAGGACACTGCGCAGGTCCCGGCGGCTCTCGTCGCCCACGGGCCAGGGGGCCACATGGTAGCCCATCTCCACCGCGCGCTGGAGCAGGGTGGTGTCCCGGAAGCAGACGTGGTACTCCGGGCCGACATAGTCCAGCGGGAAATCAAACTGGGAAACATACTTGAGCATATCGGTCTGGTAATAGTACTGCTGTAAGATCTCCACCAGATTTTTGCCCGGGTAGTTGGAGGAGAGGGCGGTCAGGCGGTCATTGAGGTAGCGCACCAGCAGGCCGTTCTCCTCGTCCACCGAGTCCGGGTTCTCCACGATGGAGACGGCCTTTTCCAGCCCCTGCGGGCCGGAGAGCTCTTCCAGCAGCGGGTCGCCGTTGGTCAGGCCCAGATCTTCCCACAGGGCTGTGGGCGGGCAGAGGGAGGACTCCGTGTTCAGAAACAGGGCGGCGGTGCGGATCTCGGGCCGGATCTCCTTGATGCGGCCCAGCAGGCCGTACTGGAACGAGGTGAGGATGACTTTATCCTCCATGTGCGCGTTGACTACCGCGTCGATGACCCGCTCCGGGAAATCGGCATCCCGATCCAGATAGGGCTTGAGCTCAATGTGCATCATCTTCATGTCTTTGCCGATGTCCAGCACTTCCTCGATGGTGGGGATCTTCTCGCCCTCGTACTCGGGGCTCTTCCACTTGCCAAAGTCCAGCTGGCGCAGCTCGTCAAAGGTCATATCGTAGATATCGCCCTTGACGCCGGTGTGCGCATCGGTGAAGAAATCGTGGGCAATGACCAGCTTGTGATCCTTGGTGAGCTGGACATCGCACTCGATGCCGTCGGCACCCAGCTCCTTGGCCAGCCGGAACGACGCCAGTGTGTTTTCCGGTGCCAGGTTGGAGGCACCGCGGTGTGCTATGATGAGGGGACGCATACAACTGCTCCTTATATTACAATGATTTGATCGCAATTCTAAAAATATCGTGTCACGAAACGACATAGTTGCGATAGGCAAACCAACGATGTTCCCAACGCGTTCAAAAGTTGGTTTGCCATACATTGTCTCATCATACACGTTTTTATGGGCGGCGTCAATCAACAAAATGTGAATTTTATTTGGTTTGCAAAACCGCGCTCAGGCCAGGTCCTCGCCGTCCGACGCGATGACCTTTTTGTACCAGTAAAAGCTGTCTTTCCGGCTCCGCTTGAGGGTGCCGCTGCCGTCGTTGTCCTTATCCACATAGATGAAGCCGTAGCGCTTTTTCATCTCACCGGTGGAGGCAGAGACCAGGTCGATGGGGCCCCAGGTGGTGTAGCCCATCAGGGGCAGGCCGTCCTCATGGATGGCTTTTTCCATCTGCTCAATGTGGGCCCGCAGGTAGTCGATGCGGTAGCTGTCGTGGATGGAGCCGTCCGGCTCCACGGTGTCCACGGCACCCAGGCCGTTCTCCACCACAAAGAGCGGCTTCTGGTAGCGGTCGTACAGGCTGTTCATGGTGACGCGCAGGCCCACCGGGTCGATGGCCCAGCCCCACTCGCTGGCCTTGAGGTAGGGGTTGCGGGCAGCCCCGGTCACGGCGTTGCCGTCGGCATCGCCCAGCAGGGTCTTGTCCACCGTGATGCAGCGGCTGGAATAGTAGCTGAACGAGATGAAGTCCACCACGCCCTCTTTCAGCAGGGCCTCGTCGCCCGGCTCCATCCGGAGCTGGATGCCGGCCCGCTCCATCTTCTTTTTGGCCCAGACCGGGTATTCGCCCCGGGACTGGACATCAATGAAGAAATAATTGTCCCGGTCGGCGTCGGCCGCGGCCTGCACATCGGCGGGGGCACAGGTGCGGGGGTAATACTGGCCTGCCGCCAGCATACAGCCTACCATGGCCCCGGGCATCAGCCTGTGGGCCAGCTGGACGGCCCTGGCGCTGGCCACCAGCTCATGGTGGGCGGCCTGGTATTTGGTCTGCAACACGTTTTCACCCGGCTCAAACAGCAGACCGGCCCCCATAAAGGGCATGTGGAGCAGCATGTTGATCTCGTTGAATGTCAGCCAGTATTTCACCTTGCCCGCAAAGCGGCGGAACAGCACCTCGCAGTAGTGGGTGTAGGCGTCCACCATCCGGCGGTCTTTCCAGCCGCCGTATTTTTGGATGAGTGCAATGGGAGTGTCGAAGTGGCAGAGAGTGACCAGCGGCTCAATGCCGTATTTGTGACACTCGTCAAAAAGGCTCTCGTAAAATTTCAGCCCCTCCTCGTTGGGCTCGGCATCGTCGCCGTGGGGCAGGATGCGGGTCCAGGCGATGGAGAGCCGGTAGCATTTGAAGCCCATCTCCGCAAAGAGGGCGATGTCCTCTTTATAATGGTGGTACATGTCGATGGCCTCATGGGAGGGGTAAAAGTGCCCGGCGTCACAGTCCAGCATCTTCAGTGTGCCCATGGCCACGGGGAAGCGATCAGGGCCGAACGGTACCACATCCACGCTGGACAGGCCCCGCCCGCCCTCGTTGTATGCGCCCTCGCACTGGTTGGCGGCGGTGGCACCGCCCCATAAGAAATCCTTTGGAAATCTGCCCATAAAAATGCCCTCCTGTTTGTGAAAAATTCTTCTGCTACCACTATACCCCATCTCCCGGCGGCGTGTCCAGTCACGCTTTGTACAAAAATCGGCCCCCGGTTTTGGCACTGCTGGCCGGGAAAACCGGGGGAAAGTACGACTTTTATCGTCGATACGACGAAAAACGAGGCTGATTTTTAGCAATTTTCACGAAGAAAACTGAAAAAAGAGGGCATTTTCCTTGGATTCTGTTTCTTCCAAACGGACAGGTTCTGTGATAAGATATTGATGGAAGCTGAAAACAAAACCCCTCTGTCACCTGCGGTGACACCTCCCCTGACCGGGGTGACCCTGGCGTACCGCAAGGCTTTCTCTCTTTGCCAAAGGCTCTCCGGACAGGAGAGCTGGCGCGAAGCGACGGAGAGGTTTACACAAGAAATAGGAGTGTTTTGCTATGACAGAGTTTAAGCCCATCAAGGAAGGCAAAGTCCGCGAAATTTACGACAATGGCGACAGCCTCATCATGGTTGCCACGGACCGCATCTCTGCGTTTGATTACATCCTGAAAAATAAGATCACCAACAAGGGCAAAGTGCTCACCCAGATGAGCAAGTTCTGGTTTGATTACACCCGTGATGTGGTGCCCAACCACCTCATCAGCGTGGACAATAAGGATATGCCGGAGTATTTCCAGCAGCCCGAGTTTGAGGGCAAGTGCACCATGTGCCGCAAGCTGACCATGCTGCCCATCGAGTGCATCGTGCGCGGCTACATCACCGGCAGCGGCTGGGCCAGCTACCAGGAGAACGGCACTGCCTGCGGCATCAAGCTGCCCGAGGGCCTGAAAGAGTCCCAGAAGCTGCCGGAGCCCATCTACACCCCCTCCACCAAGGCAGAGCTGGGCGACCACGATGAGAACATCACCTTTGAGCAGAGCATCACCGTGCTGGAAAAGCTCTTCCCCGGCAAGGGCGAGGAGTACGCCACCAAGCTGCGGGACAACACCATTGCCCTGTACAAGAAGTGCGCTGAGTATGCCCTGAGCCGCGGCATCATCATTGCCGACACCAAGTTTGAGTTCGGCCTGGATGAAGAGGGCAATGTGATCCTGGGTGACGAGATGCTCACCCCGGATTCCTCTCGCTTCTGGCCGCTGGAGGGCTACGAGGCAGGCCACGGACAGCCCTCGTTCGACAAGCAGTTTGTCCGCAACTGGCTCAAGGCCAACCCCGACAGCGATTTCAACCTGCCGCAGGACATCATTGACAAGACCATTGCCAAGTATGAGGAAGCCTATGAGATGCTCACGGGCAAGAAGCTGTAAGAACTGTTGATTTTCAAAAACAAACTTTCAACCGCAAAGCACCCGCCCTGTGGAAAACAGAGCGGGTGCTTTTGGCGTAAAAAGTTTCGTTTTGCAGAAAAATCACTTCTTTTGTTGCGCGGCGGGGGGCGGCGTGCTACAATAGCCAAGGTGAAATGGGGCGTGCGGCAAAACACCCTGCAAAAAAACGGTGAAACGAGGAGAACGCCCCGCCGGGGCGCTGAAAGGAAAAACGGTATGGAACACAATAAGCGGGAAAAGATCATGGCGTACGTCAGCCAGTATGCGATCATCACCCTGAGCATCACCATCATGAGCGTTGGTGTGTATTTCTTCAAATTCCCCAATAACTTCGTCTTTGGCGGTGTGACCGGTGCGGCAGCTCTGGTGGCAAAGCTGACCCCCCTCTCGGCCGCGGCGTTCTCGTCCTGGGCCAACATGACCCTGCTGGTGGTGGGCCTCATCTTCCTGGGCAAAAAATTTGCCATGACCACAGGCTATGCCTCGGTGGTCATGTCGGCGGAGCTGATGTTCCTGGAAAAGTTCTTCCCCCTGCACGGCTCCCTCTCCAACCAGCCCATGCTGGACCTGCTGTTCGCCATCGCTCTGCCGGCCATTGCCTCGGCCCTGCTCTTCAATGTAGGTGCTTCCTCGGGCGGCACGGACGTCATTGCCCTCATCGTGGAAAAATACACCCACATCCACAGCATCGCCGTAGCCCTTTTCCTCACCGACCTGTTCATGGTGGTGGCGGCCTGCTTCGTCTTTAACCTGTACACGGCACTGTATTCGTTCGTGGGTCTGACCGTGAAATCGCTGGTCATCGACGCCGTGCTGGAGCGGATCAAGATGTGCAAGGCCATCCTCATCATCTGTGACGACAAAGATCCCATCTGTAATTTCGTCATGCACAAGCTGGTGCGCGGCGCTACCTACACTCCCTGCTTTGGTGCCTACACCGATAAGCCCCATTATATGATCTACACCACCCTCACCAACCGGGAGGCCGGCCAGCTGCAGGAGTTTATCCATAAGGAAAACCTCAATGCGTTCATCTCCATGCTGAGTACCACCGAAGTGTTCGGCAAGGGTTTCAATCATGCGTAAAAGATCAGGGCCC
>ULZT01066022.1_pt1 | contig 12277 bp, 8 predicted proteins | sample 1963371 | NCBI WGS metagenome assembly ULZT01 (sample SAMEA4835897, study PRJEB28245) | human gut metagenome | biome: gut microbiome; material: fecal sample | place: Denmark | collected 2008
TCGCATGAAGATGTTCGGCTTAACGGCCTTTTCGCTATTTTTTGCCTTCGCCATAATAATCCTCCGCTGAGCTTGTTGCAAGAAGCTTGGCAGGGAAGGCGGGACTCGAACCCACAACCTACGGTTTTGGAGACCGTTGCGCTACCAATTGCGCCACTTCCCTAGGTGTACTCTGCCGTTTCTACTTGCTGGCGAGGATTTTATGCGAAAAACCACGCAAGAAGTAAGCGGCAAAACCGCCAAGTCGAAATAATAGCGGGTATTTGCGACTTAGTCCAACCAGTTTTTTAAAAAACCTCTCAAAACCGCTATTTTCCAACGAAAAAAAGATTCGCACCCGGCATGTCACCGTGGTGCGAATCGTACGAAAAGTTTCAGTCAGGCCAGTATCAGGCTTCGACCCACTGCTTCATGCGTTTCATGCCCTCGACCAAATCGTCGTCGGCAAGTGCATACGAGAATCGCAGATAGCCAGGAGCACCGAACGCTTCACCTGGAACGGCCGCCACATGGCCTTCGTCAAGCAATGCCGCAGCCAGCTCGGACGTGCTCGCATAGGAAGCCTTGCTTGCGCCGAGCGGCTTGTTCAGCAGGGCGCTCACATCGGCGAACGCATAGAATGCACCGGTCGGCGTCGGGCAGTTCACACCCTCAATATCGTTCAACGCGGCAACGATGGTCTGACGGCGCCTGTCGAAAGCCTCGCGCATCTCGTACACGGCATCGAGCGAGCCGGACACGGCCGCGATTGCGGCACGTTGGGAGATATTGTTCACGTTGGACGTCATATGCCCCTGCAGCTTGGACGCGGCCTTGGCCACGTCGATAGGAGCGATCATCCAACCGACACGCCAGCCGGGCATGGCATACGTTTTGGCCACGCCGTTGAGTACCAGCAGCTGGCCACGCACTTCGGGCACTGCAGCGCCGACATACGTGGTTTTTGCGCCATCGTAGTTGAGATGCTCGTAGATTTCGTCGGAAATCACCCACACATGATGTTCCACAGCCCATTCACCAATCGCCTTGACGGTTTCCGGCTTCCACACGGCACCCGTCGGATTGTTCGGCGTGTTCACGATGATGGCTTTCGTACGTTCGGTACGCGCTTTTTCGAGATCTTCAAGACTTGGTTCGAAATTGCGGTCGGCACCGGCGAACACTTCGACAGGCACGCCTCCGGCCAGTTTCACCGCTTCCGGATAGCTCGTCCAATACGGCGTCGGAATGATGACTTCGTCGCCTTCATCAAGCAGGATTTGGAATGCCGAGTACACGGCCTGCTTGCCGCCGTTGGTTACGATAACCTGGTTCGGATCGACTTCGTAACCGGAATCGCGCAACGTTTTTTCTGCGATTGCCTTGCGCAGTTCCGGCAAACCTGCCGTTGGAGTGTAACGATAGTTCTTCGGATCCTGCACCGCTTCGGCCGCAGCTGCGACGATCGGAGCCGGAGTCGGGAAGTTCGGCTCGCCCGCACCAAATCCAATGACGTCGATTCCTTCAGCTTTCATCGCTTTCGCTTTGGAATCAACGGCCAGAGTAGCGCTCGGAGCCACGCGGTTAATACGTTCGGAAAGAGTCTGCCAATCAGCCATAGTCATGCTTACCATGCTAACCCTCCCGCCCGAAAAACAACAACCTTCTGGCATATTTTGGTCGCTTTTGCCGTTCCCTTTTCTTTCCTTTGGCTGGTGTCCGGCAGGGACTGGAAGATAAATATTTCTACACCAAAACGAGGTTGTCGCGATGGACTAGGGGGTGTGCGTATTCTTCGACGAGGAAACGCTTGAGCTGGGCGGTATTACGGCCGAGCATTTGCGGGATCTCTTCGGAGTCGAATCCTACAAGGCCTTTTGCGAGATGCTCTCCCGCTTCGTTGTCGATCCACACCGCGTCTCCGGCGGCGAAATCGCCCTTCACCTCGAGCACGCCGGCTGCGAGCAGACTGGCCGCTCCCCCACGTACCGCGTTGGACGCGCCCGCGTCGGCCACCAGAGTACCTTGCGGGTGGGCCGCGAAGCCAATCCATAGGCGGCGCGAAGAGCCACGGTCGTTGATTGGTGCGAATGCGGTGCCGACCGGGTCTCCCATCATGGCCGGGCCTGCGTTCGACGCGCAGGTGAGCACTGCGGGAATGCCGGAAACTGCCGCCACGCGGGCTGCTTCCATTTTGGTGACCATACCACCGGTACCCACATTTGATCCTGTGCCGCCGACCTGCACGTTGGCGAGCGCGTCTTCCACGTTCGGCACGTAGCTGATACGTTTCGACCCGGGTTCGCTTGGGGGTGCCGTGTAGAGCGCATCCACGTCGGTGAGGAGTACGAGGGCGTCGGCGACAACGATGTTGGCAATCAATGCGGAGAGGCGGTCGTTGTCTCCGAATCGGATTTCGTTGGATGCGAGCGAGTCGTTTTCGTTGATGATTGGCACCGCGCCCAGGTCGAGCAGTCTTTCGAGAGTGCGTCGCACGTTGCGGTATTGCTGTGGCGCGATGGTGTCGGATACGGTGATGAGGATCTGCCCGACGCGCAGTCCGTAGTGTGCGAAGGCGTTTTCGTATTGTGCCATGAGCAGGCCTTGGCCTACGGCCGCGCATGCCTGCTGGTCAGCCACGTCGGTTGGTCGCGCGTCGAAGCCAAGGGAACCGAATCCAGCTGCGATGGCGCCGGAGGAGACGAGCACCACACGCCCGCCCATGAGTCGTACGCGTGCGATGGCCGCCACGAGCGCGTTGAGCCGTTCCGGATCGAGGTGGCCGCTTGGCTTGGTCAGCGAGCTGGATCCCACTTTCACCACGATGGTTTGCGCTTCGGCGATGGCTCGGCGCACTTGGGTTTGCGATGGCGTGTTCATGGTTCCTCCAGGCGTTCGAATGGCCGAAAAGAAACCCCGCCGACATGCCAATCGGCACATCAGCGGGCGTATTGCTGCTTCTATTGTTCCACGTTTTCGGATTCGGTGGTTTCACCGCGTCCGAAGAGGCTGGTTTCGTCATGCCGGTCGTCGTCCACGGAAGGATCGGCCCAGTGTCCGGCCTTACGCTCGGCCATCATGGCTTCGCGCACGGCTTGACGTGCGTCCATCATTTCGTGGTATTGGCGACGGCGTTCCGCGTTGGTGCGGCGCTGCGAACGGCCGTCCTGTTCCTGCAGTCGCAGGTCGACGCCTCGTGCGCCAAGCTGGGCGCCGTCGAGCATTTCCGCACCTGCCGCAATGGTTGGATCCCAATCGAATTCCACGGCTCGCGCACCCTTGCCGATGCGCACTTCATCACCCGGCTTGGCGCCCTTGTTGCGCAGTTCGTCTTCAACGCCAAGCTTGGCGAGGCGGTCTGCCAGGTAGCCGACCGCTTCGTCGTTGTCGAAGTTGGTTTGCATGACCCAACGTTCCGGCTTGGTGCCAAGCACTTCATACCAGACGTCGCCGTTGCCGGCTTCCTTGCGTTCCACGGTGAAGTCAAGCGCGGTGCCGCCTTCGTCGTTGCGACGGCGGCGATTGCGAGGCTCTTCAAGCGGCTTGATGACCACACGCGCTTCTTCTTCGGTCTGTTCGCGTTTGGCGACTTCCTTGCGCATGTCGGCGACCATGGCTGCCAACGCCCAGTTGAGTTCTTTCAAACCTTCATGGGATGCGGTGGAGATGACATACACGTTGAGACCGAGTTTTTCAAATTCCGGTTTGACGAATTCGGCCAATTCCTTGGCTTCCGGCATATCGACCTTGTTGAGGATGATGATGCGGGGGCGTTCGGGGATTGGAATCGCACCCAATGGCAGTTCCAGCTTATCTGCATATTCGGCCAGCTCGTGTTCGAGCGCCTTGTAGTCGCTCATCGGATCACGGTCGGGTTCCAGCGTGGCACAGTCAATTACGTGGGCGATGATTTCGGTGCGTTCGATATGGCGCAGGAATTCAAGGCCGAGGCCTTTGCCTTGCGAGGCTCCCGGAATCAAGCCTGGCACGTCGGCGATGGTGTAACGCATGTCTCCTGCCCTGACCACACCGAGATTCGGCACGAGCGTAGTGAACGGGTAGTCGGCGATTTTCGGCTTGGCGGAGCTCATGGCTGCGATCAGACTGGATTTGCCTGCGGACGGGAAGCCCACCAATGCCACGTCGGCGATGGATTTGAGTTCGAGGATGACGTCGCGCTCCTCACCCGGTTCACCCAAGAGCGCGAAGCCCGGGGCTCGACGGGTGCGGTTGGCCAGTGCGGCGTTGCCAAGACCACCATTGCCGCCTGCGGCCACAACGAACTTGTCTCCGGCATGACGAAGATCGGCGAGCTGTTCGCCCGGATGCTTGGGCTTGCCTTGCGGTCCTTTGGCTTCGAAAATCACGGTACCCACGGGAACAGGCAGAATCAGATCGGCGCCTTTGGAACCGTCTTTAGTGTCACCCAAGCCCATGGTGCCGTTTCCCGCCTCGCGGTGGGGCATGAAACGGTAGTCGAGCAGGCTGTTGGCGTTCTGGTCGGCCAAGAAGATCACGGAACCACCGTCACCGCCGTTTCCGCCATTCGGGCCTGCCAACGGCTTGTATTTTTCCCTACGGATGCCGGCGGAACCGTTGCCGCCGTCTCCGCCCTTCACATGGACGGTCACGCGATCGACGAAATCACTCATGTATCTACCTTAATCGTTTGTTCGAAACGGTCCGATTTATTGTCCGTTCGCAAGTCTGCATGCATGTTCTGCATGCAACGTTACGTGACGTTTGGGACGGACTGGAGGAAAACAATCCTCAGCGATCATCAAAATAAAGAAAAGCCGCGTCCACAACGGGCGCGGCTTTATCTTATAAGCGTTGATTGCGCGTATTTCAGGCGGCGATCACGTCGACGACCTTACGGTCACGACGAACGCCGAACTTCACGCTGCCGTCCTTGAGGGCGAACAGGGTGTGGTCCTTGCCCATGCCGACGTTCTCGCCCGGGTGGAACTTGGTGCCACGCTGACGAACGATGATGTTGCCGGCCACGACGGCTTCGCCGCCGAACTTCTTCACACCGAGGTATTGCGCGTTTGAATCGCGACCGTTGCGCGAGCTGGACGCGCCCTTCTTATGTGCCATGTCTGTTCCTTTCGGTCCTTGACTCTAACCCTACGCGAATCAGGCGATCGCCGTGATCTTGACGAGAGTCAGCTGCTGGCGATGGCCCTTGCGACGAGCAACGCCGGTCTTGTTCTTATACTTCATGATGCTGATCTTCGGACCCTTGGCCTCATCGTTGACAACCTCAGCCTTGACGCTGACGTTGGCGAGATCCTTGGCACCGAGGACAACCTTGGAGCCGTCCACAACGAGAGCAACCGGGAATTCCACGGTTTCGCCCTTCTTAGCCTCGAGACGGTTGACGTAGATGACGTCACCGACCTCAACCTTTTCCTGATGGCCGCCGGCCTTCACAATCGCGTACATATCCGTTCCTTTATTAATTTGGAAAGCTTACTGCCCGGCACGTTCGAGCCTCGCGGCCAGACACCAGCAATCTAATTTACACATACCCGCGTACAACCGCAAGTCTGTTTCCGGCGTGTCAGGTTGACAGACCGGAATAATCATTTATTCTTCTATGCTTCCTCGCCCAGTTCCGCATTATTGGCGGCCACGGCAGCCGCCGCGATCTGCGCGAGTTTGGCCTTCACGTCCGGCGAGGAGCCTTTCGGCACCTGCACGTCCGTGCCGTGACCATGCTTGTTGGTTTTGACGAACGGGTCGCCGCCCTTCAAGGCGTACGGATCGTCATAATCCGCGGACACGGTCGGCTCGTCGTGAAGAATGAATCCACGGCCCTTGCAGGTCGGGCATTCCTCGGAGAAGGCCTCCACCAAGCCCTGTCCGATGCGCTTTCGCGTCATCTGCACCAGACCAAGCGAGGTGACTTCAGCCACCTGATGCTTGGTACGGTCGCGGGCCAGGCATTCCACCAGTCTGCGCAGCACCAGATCACGGTTGGCTGGCATGACCATGTCGACAAAGTCAATCATCACCATGCCGCCGATGTCACGCAGGCGCAGCTGACGTGCAATCTCTTCGGAAGCTTCGAGGTTGCAGCGGGTCACCGTCTCCTCAAGGCTCTTGCCGCGGCCGATGAAACGGCCGGTGTTCACGTCGATGGTGGTCATGGCTTCGGTGCGGTCGATCACAATCGAGCCGCCCGACGGCAGGTAGACCTGACGCTCCATGCCCTTGCGCAGCTGGGAGTCGATCTGCCACTTGTCGAACACGTCTTTGCCTTCATGTTCGGCCGGATCCCACTTTTCAAGCTTGTCTTTCAAGTCGGGAGCCATAGTGTCGAGGTATTCCTCGATACGGCCGTACACGCGGTCACCTTCAACGATCATCTTGGAGAAGTCGTCGTTGAAAATGTCTCGCACTACGCGGATCGCCACGTCCGGCTCGCCTTGCAGCAGCTTCGGACGCTTGCCGTGCAGGAATTCGTCACGCTTGGCGGTGATGCGTTCCCACTGGCGCACCAAGCTTTCAAGGTCCTTGGTAATCGCCTCTTCGGAAGCGCCTTCCGCGGCGGTACGAATGATCACGCCCATGTCTTTCGGAGCAACCTTCGACACGATGTTCTTGAGGCGGGAACGTTCGCGCTCGCTGAGCTTGCGACTCACGCCCGTCATGCCACCGGATGGCACGAGCACCAGGAAACGGCCCGCAAGGGTGACCTGCGAGGTCAGTCGTGCGCCCTTGTGCCCGATCGGATCCTTAGTGACCTGCACGAGCACCGGGTCTCCCGACTTGAACGCGAGTTCGATGCGGCGAGGCTGGCCTTCCAAACGTGCGGAATCCCAGTTCACCTCACCCGCATACAGCACGCCGTTGCGCGCCTGGCCGATGTCTACGAACGCGGCCTCCATGCTCGGCAGCACGTTCTGCACGCGACCAAGATAGATGTTGCCCACGGTGGCGACTTCCTGAATGTCGGACACGTAATGCTCGACAAGCACATTGTCTTCGATCACGGAAATCTGCGTGTGGCGTTCGCGCTCGCGCACCACCATCAGACGATCCACATGCTCGCGGCGAGCCAGGAAATCCTGTTCCATGAGCTGGCTTTGACGGCTGCGTTCGCGGCGGTTGTCACGGCGGCGCTGCTTCTTGGCCTCAAGTCGAGTCGAACCCTCGACATCGGTGATCTCGTCGATGTACTGCTGCTTGCGGGAACGGCGTACGAGCATCTCTTCCTGCTCCTCGGCCTTCGCGCCGCCACGGCGGCGGCGACGACGACGGGTCACCGTGCCCTCTTCCTCGTCATCCTCCTCACGGCGGCGGCGAGACTCACCTTCGACGTTCTCCTGCTGTCGTTCGTCAGCTTCCTCACGACTGCCATGGCCACGACGGCGACGACGGGTGCGCGTCGGCTGCTCGTCATCATCATCGTCACCACGATTGCCACGTGTTTCGTCGTCGATAGGCGCGTACGTGATATCGTCGAGGATCAAATCCTCTTCAATCTGCTCGACCTCGGCCGCAGCTCGACGCTCCTGCGCGTTCAAACGACGGGAACGACGGGACTTGCGAGATCCGCCTTCCTCATCGTTTTCCGCATCATCATTACGATTGTCACGCTCGTTACGTTCACTGCGATTGTCTTCGGAACGCTCTTCGTCAGCAACGTCACGATTACGACGGCGACGGCGACGGGTCGGACGATCCTCACCCTGCGCATCGTCATGATCCTGCATATTGCGATCATTGCGAGATTCACGGGAATCGTCACGATCGTCATCGGACCTGTCACGGGAATCCGCAGCAGACGGCAAAACCGGCTCCTGGAACAGCAGCGACATCATCGGACGCGGATTATGACGGACCTCATGGCCTTCCGGCAACATATCAACCGCATCAAGCGCGCGTTCTTCAAACGATTCCTCATCGCGGGAATCATCGACAGCGCTGCGACGGCGACGACGTGGCATCTCGTCATACTCATCCGCATCTTCAACGGAACGACGACGGCGACGCGGACGATCCCCATCCCACTCATCCTCGACCTGCATCGCGCGGCGGCGAGTACGCGTCGACTGCTCATCGGCAATCTCACGAACATCATCGTCGGGCCGGGCCGAACGATGACGGCGACGAGTCGGGCGAGACACACCATCGGAATCGCCATCATCACTGGAAACAGCGACGTCACCGGCATCATGCGCAGGCTGCGCAACCGGCAACTTCGGCTCTTCGAACAGCGGGGTCGCGGCATGCTCCTCGACCTTCAATTCCAAAGACGCGCCGGCGGCTCCAACCCCACGCACCACACGACGACCGCCACGACGGCGACGCGGCACAGAATCGGACTGGGCCGATTCGAATTTCACAACATTCACGGCATGTTCAGGTGATGCCACGGCTTCGACCTGATCGAAGCCCTCATTGGTATTAGGCACAATGGCTCCTCGACGGCACGCTGCAATCGCGCCGCCCACGCTTAGGCCTCATACGGTTCTCACACCACGCTCTCACCGTGGCCGCGCATCATGGCGCCCGTAGGAAGCAACTTCCGTCAAAAGTCCTCATCATGCGACGGCGGACACCAGCGCTCGCGGGCACACATGAACTTCACGCGAGGGGATCAACGCCATCGGATGCATTGGTGATTTGCAGAACCACCGTCTATAAGTATGACACAAAAAACAACAGAACGTGACATGACGGGAAATTTTCCGGATCCTGCAACCCGCCGCTCGCGTTCCCCGCCCGCAAATCACAGACCCCGTCCGCACAAGTCGTTTTTCCGTCTATACAAGTCGCAGATCGGGGTGCTTTCTTAGGTTGTGCAGACAGAAGACGGAAAACAACAAACAGCCGATAGCAGGCAGAAAAAGGCAGCAGACAGCTACTTCAGCCAGTCTTCAAGCAAGTTGGCCATCAGCAGTAGATCCGATTCCGGCAGCTGCTCGTCATGCTTGTGCGCCAGCAATGGGCTGCCCGCGCCCAGATTCACCGCGGGAATGCCCAACATCGAGAATCGCGCCACATCCGTCCAGCCAAGCTTGGCCAGAGGATCACGCCCCGTGCGCTCGCGCACCAATTTCACCAGCGACTGCGCGAGCGGCGACGTCAGCCCCGGGCGTGCGGAAGGCGACTCGTCCTTCATTTCAATGCCGAAGCCTTCGAACACGCCGCCTGTGGCAACATGCTCGCCATTGCCCAATTCCGCACCGGCGTCCGCGCCAATCATCAGCGCCTTCGCCTCAGCCAACGACTTGTCGGGGGCAAAACGGTAGTTGACGTGCACGCGGCATTCGTCGGGGATCACATTCGTGCCTTTGCCGCCTGAAATCAGGGTGGCATTCAACCCCTCCTGATACGTCAGGCCATCCACTTCAATCGCACGATTTTCATAAGCGTTCAGCCGGTTCAGAATCTCAGCGGCCGCATGAATGGCGTTCTTGCCCATCCAAGCTCGCGCCGAGTGTGCCGCAATGCCATGCGTGATCACGTCGAAACGCATCGTGCCATTGCAGCCGCCCTCAATACCGCAATCGGTCGGCTCGCCAATAATCGCAAAATCGCCGGAAATCCAATCAGGATGCGCCTCGACCACCTTGCGCAGGCCGTTCTTTTCGGCAGCAACCTCTTCGTGGTCGTAGAACACGTATGTCAGATCGTATTTCACATCCGTCAACGTGGCCGCCAAATACAGCATCACCGCGTCGGAGCCCTTCATATCGGTGGCACCGCGCCCCCATAGCACGCGCTCCTGCTCATGGCCGGCGGCAACATCCTCGCGAATCAGCGGATCGCCTGGATCCAGCCATCGCGGCGGGAAGTTGTCGATCACCGGCACTGTGTCAAGATGCCCGGCGAGAATCACGCGGCGTTCACGTCCAAAATTCGTGGACGCAACCAGCGTATCGCCATGCCTGCGCACTGTCAGATGCGGCTGCCTCTGCAAAAACACTTCGACGGCATCGGTCAGAGGGCCTTCGTCATCACTGACGGAATAGGAGCTCATGATCTGTTCCATCAGCCCGTTCAGCTGCTCCTGCCTGGTGGCGGAAGCGGAAAATCCAATCTCAAGTTCGTTCATACCGCCCATTATCCAGCACCACCGGAACCGACATCGCCGTTTGACAACGCTTTTGAGACGGGTTGGATGTTATCCATATGCATGGTGCAACACTGGATAGCGGCCAAACCAACGGCCGAGAGCGAAAGGAAGAGTGTCATGCCGGGTCTGTTAAGTGCATTGGAAGGCTTCTGCGTCATTGGCATCGTCATCGGCACCGGTTACGTGGCCGCGCGCATGCGCATAGGCGGACCTACCGCGCAGATGGTGCTCAACAGGTTCAGCTTTTTCGTATCGAGCCCGTGCCTGATGTTCGCCATCCTGGCCAAGGAGAGAATCTTCGAGATATTCCACTCCTCCATTGTTGTGGCGTTCTTCTCGGCCGTGCTGGTCGGATTGGTGTTTCTGATCCTCAATAGGCTGTTCTTCCATCTGAAGGCGGCGGATGCCACCATCGGCGCGTTGAATTCGCTGTATCTGAACTCCAACAACATCGGTCTGCCGATCGCCACGTACATTCTGGGCAATCCCGCTTTGGTCGCGCCGATTCTGGTCATGCAACAGGCGGTGTTCACACCGATCGGCCTGACCGTGCTCGATGTGACCACCAAAGGCAAGGTCTCCACGAGGGAGATTCTGAAGCAGCCGCTGCATCAGCCGCTGCTTATCGGTTCGCTGCTGGGTATCGCCGTATCCGCGATTTCCGCAAAAACCGGTCATTTCGTGGTGCCGGACTGTATTTACGATCCGATCGACATGATCGGCGATTCCGCAGTGCCAATGATTCTGATGGCATTCGGCATGTCGTTGCACGGCACGAAGCCGCTGCAGGACAAGTCGAACATTCCCGCGGTGTTCACGGTGGCGGTATTGAAGAACATCGTGATGCCAATCATCGCGTTCCTGCTGTCGTATTTCGTGATGGGATTCCGCGACGCCACATTGTACGCGTGCGTGGTGCTCGCCGCCCTGCCGACCGGGCAGAACGTCTACAACTACGCGGCGCGATACAACGTGGGTCTGTCGTTCGCACGCGACGGCATTCTTTTCTCGACGCTGTCATCGCCGATTTTCATCGCAATCATCGCGGTGCTCCTCGGCTGACCTCGCCAGTCCTCGCCGCGATATCCACGACCGCCGCGGCGAGGCCATCAATCGTCCATACGGTAGCCGGCATGACCGAGCCCGTGCGCCGCATGATTCGCGGCACACCCTCCGAGCACCATCAGCGCATAACACAAGCCGATTCCCGCGGCCAACGTAAGCAACGAAGCCGGATTGAGCAACGACGTTGCCAGAATCGGAAACAGCAACAACACCGAGCACCCCAATGAAACGGCCATCACCGTGTTGAGCGGGGTGATCACTTCCATCATGCGTGCCTTGTCGAGCGTCGCCTCATCCGTGCCTTCCAACGCAAGCATGCGGTACTCGTCGGCCTGGTCGTAGACGTTGCCCGTCTGCATCACGCCGGAACTGACGGCGGCGAGCACCGCGGCAAAGGCGAGCGTCAGGAAACCACCCATCGCTATATCGCGCATGTACAGCATAGATGGGTCGAACGGGTCGTGGTTGCCTCCGATTCCGGTGGCAAGCAATCCGCACACCGACGTCATCCCCGCGATGAACACAGCGAGCGCCACACCGGACACGTTGCGCCAAGCACGCTTGGGATTGTCGAGGATACGGCGCATGGCAATCATAGTGGCCGCGTCCTTCGGGTGTTTCGCACGCGATCTGGCGCGCATCGCCACCACCCAGGTACCGACGACGTTCACCATGGCGAAACCGAGGAAGAAGACGCCGAAGATGATGGCGTAGACCACCATCTGACCCAAGTGCGCGAATGCGGAGATGCTGTTGAGCAGCAGGTAGCCTACGGCCAACACGGCAAGGAAAATCAGTGCGCGCCATGCGGACGGCATGGGTTGTCCGGTACGTTGCGTCACGCCAAGCGGGGTGATGGCCACGCGGCGTAGGGCGACCAGCGCGGAGACCAAGGCAAGCAGCGTGACTCCGACGGTCACGGCCGCCAGAGCAGGCAGTCCCACCCACAACTGTTCGAAGGTGAAATGCTGGTTTTGGAAGTCGAGCAGCATGATCGCCGGTATCAGCGCGAAGTAGCCGGCCATGCCGACCAGCGCGCCAAGCAGAGCCTGGCCACCCGCATCGAGTGCGGTGAGTTTCGTGACCTGCGCGGTGGTGGCGCCCGCAAGTCGCAGTGCGGCGAGACGTGCGTCCCTGCGG
>ULZT01051084.1_pt1 | contig 12110 bp, 13 predicted proteins | sample 1963371 | NCBI WGS metagenome assembly ULZT01 (sample SAMEA4835897, study PRJEB28245) | human gut metagenome | biome: gut microbiome; material: fecal sample | place: Denmark | collected 2008
ATCCGGCAATCGAATAACAGAGATCCACTTAAAATCTTCCTTATGAGCATAATCGATTCCGGATACTCCATCCTGCCACCAAAATCCCTCTAATGGCGGCACGACATAATCGAAATATCCATCAATCTGATGGTCTCCCTTTTTGCTCATTTTAATTGTAAATGCAATTCCATACAGAAGCCCGATAGCCTGCTTGTATTCTCCATCTGCATCATTTGGATTTCCGCTTCCCCTTACCGCTATATAGTTCATTTTCGGAACAGTTACGATAGACGGTGTGCCTTTCGGCATATAAAATTCTTTATATTCCTTCTTGTAGTCAAAACCCATATCCTACACCTCCCGAACATAATAAGAATTGTACTTTGTTCCATCACGTCCTATCACAGCTTCTTCTGACAGACAAAATCCCATATCTTCTAAAGCCTGTATACGCTCTTGAGCAATTGAAACTGCCTTCGTGGCAATCGTTTCACATATAAACATTTCTTTCGTTTTAGGAATAACAATCCCAAGAATATCCTCTATCGTATCCTGTTTCTCATAATCACTTCTTAAATCCAGTCTAAGCAATCCGCAGTCATTGAAATAATCATTTGCCTTTCGATTAAACAATTCTATCGTACCAATTGCACAGTTAGCATTTTTATCAATAATAGCCCATCGTACATAATATCTACTTTGATATTCTCTCTTCCAAAATGCAATGGTATCCTTCATTTCTTCAATTGAAGTATAATAAAAAACATTCTCACAATTATCACTGTTAAAAAGCGGTACTGCATTCTTATCGGAATATACCTTAAGCAAATCCTCTGCATCACCATCCTCAATTTCTCTCAGCAGAAACATTTCACTTTCCATAACAGGAATTTGTTCATATACATCAATACCCATCTTCTTATCAACCTCCGTATCGTAATTTGTTAAACATAAAATAACTACATATACATTATCTCACGCAAATTACGACACCTGTATGTCATAATTTATCGTATAAAAAAAGAATGTCTTTTGCACTATTAATAATCCGTTCTTTTATATGCTCTGGTTCTATAATCTGGACTTCTTTTCCTTGTGACAAAACAACACCTATCCACCATTGTTCCTTCTCTACAATATGAATCTCCATAATAGCACTACCATCATCACAGTTTCTTATTAACTGTCCGTTTAGATATTCCTTTATTCTATGCATCGCATTTCCACAGTATCGCATCCGCACTCTTGTGGATATATCCTTTCCCTGATAGGAATTATTACAATCATTTAAAATATCCTGTGCCGACTTATGCTCCTTTGAAAATTTGCCTTCCGTTATACAAACATTTTCCATCCGAACCAGCTTATAGCTTCTATAATCCTGTTTCGCCGTATTATAAGCCAACATATACCAAGCGTACCATTTGTAAATAACCGCTATCGGTTCTACACAATGTAGCCTTGTTTCTCCACCATTATTTGTATATTTAAATCTAACCACTTGCTTATTCTTGACCGCAGACTGTAAAGTTTGAAGCAATTTCTCATCGCCATCTCTTAATACGGAAAAATCCAAAATCATACCTGTATTACTGTTCTTGGATATGGCTGTTATTTTCTCATAAATATCATCAGCCACCGGATTATTCGTAACCGTTTTTAATCCATTTATTGCAGTTGCAATATAGGCATATTCATCTTTTGATGCAAGTTGGTTACTCATTTTGAAATCACTTAAAATTTCATATCCACCATTTGTACCAGTAAGAGCGCAAATCGGAATACCTGCCTGACACAATGCCTCTATATCCCTCTGAATCGTCCGCACCGATACTTCAAAATGCTTTGCCAACTCTGATGCAGAAGATTTTCCGTGATTAAGCAGATATAAAGTTAATGCGTATAATCTGTCTGTTTTCATTACTTCATCCTTTAAAATTATGGTTCTTTTTTATATTCTCTAGTATTCACTATGTATCTAGCATATCCCATTCATCACCTAATACCCATCTCAATGCAGAAAGCTTACCATTAAGCATTCCCCATTCAAAATCACTATATGGTCCTAGGTTTTCTTCTCCATATTTTTCTATAACCCGTTGCGCAGACTGTAATGCACCTTTCCATATCTCAGAATCTACTGTTTCAACACCAGTTTCTATCCGATACCTCAGCGATAAATGTCTATCAAACCATATTTTGTCCAAGAATTCTTCTGTAGCCTCAACAATTTCCTCAATACTACGAGGCTCATCAAAATATTTTAAATCTTCATCAAACTCTTCATCTTCAGTGTTTCTTCTTTTTTCTGGTAATCGATGTTTACAATCCGTATTCTCTATATTCGAAACTAATCTAGCCAGAACATTTTCTATATTGTTCATCTTATCAGTTTGAGATGCAAAAAAAGCCAGCTGCTCTTCTTTATTCATTTCCATATCAAGAAATTCCATTCTAACACCATAGTATTGAGGGGAATTCAGCAAACTTGCAATACGCTCTAAATGATATATTTGAACATCTACATTTGTATCTATTTCAGATAGGTCTTTTCTTTCTGCCAAACGCAGTTCCTGATTTGTTATAAATGCAATCCCATTTGCTCCATTCTTTTTCACGCCTTCCAGATCGTGAATAAACTTATTTTTTATTACAGAAAAATCCTGTTGTCCTCTAGGAAAATATACCGCACCAACCCATCTTGCTCCATTATAAGAAATGACCATATCTTTCAAGCCATCCTTTCCTCCTAATGGATGCGAAGGATCAATATTTCTAAACCCCTCATTGGTCAAAATTATTGCCGCCAAACGTTCTGCCGGTGTTTGTCCTTTATCCCATTCCAGCAATCTGAACCATGTTTCTCTTCCGTCATTTCTTCTCATTGTTCCACTTCCTTTTTCATATGAGACATACTTCACGCATACATTACAACGCTCCACATCTATCATTTATAAAAGTTAAACCATCTTAAATGTTTTTAAAGCCTCTACAATCGCATCCTCTTTTTCCGTTGGACACTGTGGCTGTCTGGAATCCTCTGACTTAGGTAGGTTAAAGTTCTCTCCAACCTCAATTCCACACTTTCTCTTCACCTGTGCATTATACAGATTACTTACCTTCATCCCATCATTATGCTCCACTACGTACTTCTTTATCTCCTCATAAGTAGCCTGTCTACGCTCCGCTTCGGTCCGCGCTGGGCAAAGGTCCCCTGGACCTTTAGCGCCTCTCAGCCGCCGTTAAATCCATCTCGTCCATGTCAAGTGTCACATTCACATGATGCTTCGCTTCATGAAGTTTGGACAAAAGGCATACCGTCTCTACATGCCATGAGTGTGCGATAAAGATGCACATCCCATAACTTATCCGTCAAGTCTGTGTTCTAAAATGATGCAACAGTCCTCTGCCAGACCTGCAAAAAGTCAGCATAATGCACCACTCTGCACCTGCCATAGAAAAAGATTAGATTTACTTTTGAGATACGAATCTGACTGACCTGCGTGTGATTTGTAGTCTGCCCTTTCTCTATGGTCCACTTATCCTATTGATAACTTCTAGGATATTGTACCATAGATTGTTTGTTTCGGAAATTACTTTCCTCTAAAAATGGGCAGAATAAAACCTCCAAATCTTTTGGGGACTTGGAGGCTTTATTCCGGCCATTTCGTTTGTAAATAATTACATTCGGATTATTTTCTCATTATAGTTCCGCATAATAAATCTGTGTCTTTTTATGTATTACACATTCACTATGATGTTTAGACCCCTCTGGAGCTTTTGTCCATTCCCCCGCAATAATAATAGGTTCAATGTGCAATGACTTATACAATTTGCTTTTTTGAGATTTATACAAAGCCTCTTCTTCAAATCGTATTTTTACCCAACTGTTCAATCCTTTATTATTTAATGGATAATTTAGAGTAATAGATTTTTCTGCATCTGTAAAATAATAAAAAGAGGTTTCAACAATCTTAAATCCTTCAATGCCATTGGAATATCTCTGATAATTTTCCTTATCTGCAAATATATCATCAATCAGTACTCCATTGTATGTTCCACGCTTATCTTTTGATATACACATTGCATATAATATAGGCAAGGTATGTATTCTCAATCGCCTATGGCCTCCAACAACTCCTTTTCTGGATCCAGTATCTCCTCTATCAATTGTTTGAATGGTATGATTTCTACCTAACATGCTTTCAAAAGCAAAATTTATATCAAATAACGCTTCATCGTATGTGTTCGAATTAAATACTATAGAATTCTTTATACATTTTGCACTAATATGATCTTGTTTCTTCCTGCTCCTGAAATAAGCCTCTTCTGTTCCTGCTTTGCACAATATCATTTCAGCATTACAGTATTCCGTGCAACATAAGAATTTTGCATTCCTATTTTCAATCCCAACTTTGTTTGCATCAACCGGACTTCCTTTTTTGTTATGCATGTAAGCTCTATTTGGCATAATGTACCTCCTTATTATTACCACTAAATCAAAAAATATACTAGAGGTTGCAAAATAGCATCAATAATATCCTCTATAGTTTATCGGTCTTTTATCATCGCATAAATAGGGTAATCCTCAAATACTTTTTTGTGCTCGTCCGATAAAATGCCAATTATACTTCTTGCTCTCTTTGATTTTCCAAGTAGAATATATGCAGCTGCACATATCTGCTTATCTTCACGATTACGTGCAATCATATCCTCTAATACATTTTCTTCCTCTTCATTCAGTTCTCGTTTTCTATAATGACACTGTAGTAAATTAATCAATGATATATCCGTTTCGTCAGTCTGTTTTAACCAATCAGCAAGTCTTATTGCTTCTTCCAAAAGTGCTTGATTTTTTGTTATATCATATGCTTTAAGCATTTCCAACAATGTGAATATTGTTCGGGAAATATGTCCGGAATTATTTGTTTGAATCAACTCATCCACTATAATTCCAAAATTCAAGTTAGATATCGTTGCAAAATCTTCTGCCATAAGTATTGTATACTTAGAAGTTGGAAACTTTGTCCCATCTGTATACTCTCCAGCAACTCCAATCTCGCAATCACAATAATTCTCTATAATATACTTTCCATCATCCTGCTCCTTGAAATGTAACATAATTTTCAGATTGCCTATTTGTACATACGCAATCGGTGGAACATGCATATTATTGAACCCTACTTTTTCATTATATTTTTGAGACCGAATAAGCATTTTTATATACTCTTCATCTTTTTCTGTCAGATTTCCACAATCTAAAGGCTCATTTACTCCCAAGCCATTCAAAATTCCCTTTACAGTTTTTAAGTGTTCTAAATGTGCTTCTGATTTTTTCAGTTCAAATGTTCCCAATTCCTCTTCAGATGGGTTGATTTCCAATCTCACATTATTCACAAAAACTGCCTTTTCCTTTATCAGATCAATTAACATCTCCTCCGCCACAATACGTTCATCTAAGTTTCCACTTAATTTATATTGCACTTTGGACGTTCCATCATTCCTAATTATAAACTTAATACTTTTCCCTATATGGATTTCATCTCCATCCGGTTTATGGAACACTTCATATCCATTATAGTAAATAACATTTCCTACTCTAACCTCTCCATCCAGCTCTGTCTTACAAATCTCCGCTCTCCACATATGGTCTATAGGAACCTTTAAGTTCAAATCTTTACATTCCGCATATAAATACACATCATGTTCGAACAAATATTTATACGGCTCTTTCGTATTATACCCAAAACCTGTATAAGAAAATGTAAAAGAACACTTATCAAAACCAATTTGTTTTACGATTTCCTCCAGCGATATATTCTTACCATTTCTCAACAACACCTGACTTTCCTTATCCCGAACAAAATTTAATATGATATTTGTTATCTCATTTTTATCTGTTGGAAATTCATACATCTTAACTGTTATTTTATTCTTTTTCCCAGCTTCGGAAAGCATCTTGTTAAGTTCAAACGGCAGCAACGCATTATAAAATATTTTCTTATCGCCATTATCGTTTATCTGTACTACAAAATATATAGTTCCGCCTTCTATACGAAAATTTTTCAAATCTATTACTCTAATCAAATACTTATGCTCTGTTCTTGCAAATTTGATACACTTCTGCCCTTTTACCTGAACCGGCACTTTTCCAATAAAAAACTCATTCTTTTTAGAAATATCCGTATATGCATAAAAATATCCATCCCAGCAAGGTTCTTTATCACCACTATTCACATAAGGTGTAATATAATCTGTCTTCGCTATTGCATCTTCTATTGCACTCGTGGCCAGTTTTTCTATATCCATACCCATCTGAATTCCTCCACAAAATTCAACATCGTCATTTGCCTATCTTCTTATACCCTCAAGGATATTGTATCATAGATTATTTGTTTCGAAAATTATTCTCTTCTGAAAATGGACAGAAGAAAACCTCCAAATCTTCGTGAGACTTGGAGGCTTGATTCCGACCATTTATCTTTTAAATAAACTTTGCCAATCCACTTTATTATATAGAACTCTGATTATGTACACTACATCATTTTGCATATCATAATAATAGAAAATGTTGTAGTTATCAAAGCGTGTCATTCGTAGACCAACGCTTCTTAAAAGTTCATCATCTACCAGCGGATGACCTGTTGGATATTCACTTAATTTTTCAGCGGCATCTAATATGCCATCGGATATTCTTTGAGCTGCTTGAGGATTGCAGAGGTCAACGAAGATATAGTATTCTATGTCCAGCAAATCATATTCTGCCGGTTCAGTAAATACTACACTAGCCACGTTCTTCTCTCCTCTTTTTCAATTTTTCTCTTACTTCATCGATTGTACTGGTTCTTCCATCCTGCATTGCCTTATAGCCTTCCCCAATCAAACGATAAAATTCCAACTTTGTAGTATCAGTTGGTTCAATTACCTGCTGTGCATTTGTTGCCAACATACAATCACGCCCTTTCTTCATCATAAATATACCATATTTCTTCGTCCTCAACAATCACTTATTGCTCAAATTTATTTTTAACTATATTATATGCTGTGGAACCACAAAGCACTCATCCAACTGCTTATGTAAAAAGGAAATTGTTGTTAAAATATCAATTGCATCTTGCTCATTTACAACCCATTTAATTTTCAGTTCATGTGCTGTTACATTTCGTACCATATGTGTGATGCCATTTAACATTTCTTTCAATCCATTCTGTAAATTTCTTTCAGTAGATGTCTGTAATGAGTTTAATGCCAATCTTGGATTATTTACTGAAAACGCAGTATTAAACAGTGTAGAACCATCATCCTGAATACCGGTTTTCTCTCTTACTTTTTCAGATAAACTTTTCGCAGCCTCAAACACCGCATGAAAATAATTCTCTTGAAGATACTCCTCCTTGCAACACTTCACTACATCTGTATGAATGTGTCTCTTTTGTAATTCACTTACTAAACTCCGAGTTCTTCTCTCCACTTCAGAAACTGTAGTTGCGGCAACAGCTTTAATTAACTTTCCTTCATTTGTCATCTCCAATCCCATTAATAATAACGGTTTATTAATTTCTGCCAAAATCGCCTCATGATCACCGTTATTGCCTGATACAAACCTGACCGGATTTAAACTTTTCTTTATAAAATTCAAAAAAGCATTAGACGAACCATCAACCTCCTGTTTCATCTGAAAAGTATAAAATATCCGTTTCCATTTTGTGCTTTCATTACTTGTATCCCTTACTCCGCACTCATGAAAAATACTATCCATTTGAGTGCCAGTCATACATTCTCCGACAATCTTGGCTAATACTTCTATTTCTGAATTACTTAGCTTTCTTATTTTTTCTGCCATATCTCGACACCCCTTTAATACCAATCTGCATATTGTGCCATTTCACTTCTCATATCAGATTCCCAATCTGCAACAGCATCAAATTCGCCATCGCATCCATCACAAAAATTGAATATTCCCTGCATGAATTCATATGTATTGTTCAAGTCTATATTTATATTATCAAACCTGTATTCCAAACTATATGAAGTAGGATATCTAAAAATATCACCATTTTTATCTATGTTACCTAATTCTTGAATTTGACTCTCTACAATATCAATTATCTCTAAATCCTGTCCCTGAGTTTTTGCATAATATTCAATCATTGGACGTACATTCTTCCATAATTCTTTGTAGAGCAAGTGACTCCTTCTTTTACTTAAAAAGATATTTCTTGGCACCCCATGTTCTATCGTCTTATAAAACATTCTCTTTAAACCTAATTCTATAAGATTTCTCAATAGAAATAATATTGCAAATGTCTTATCTTCTTTCGAAATTTCATTACATTCATAAAACAAAAACTCTGTTGCCAAACTATACCCCAGAACCTGCTTGTGAAAACCATCTCCAGAAATCGACTCCCATAAAGAGCAATTACCAAATCCATGACTCGCAAATTGCAAAAACTCTGACGAACGCACTGGATCAAATCTATCTATTCTTTCACTCTCTGGTATTTGTAAACATTTCTGAATAATTCCATATGCTTGTAACATGCTATTTGCCATATCAACAACATCTAAAAAATCATCCCTATAAACAGATAAAAAATCATCCTCAAAAGGAAAACGAAACAAATCTGACTTAGCGTCTACTTCTTCCAAAGATAACAAATACTTCTTAATCCAATTATATTCATCCAAAGTAAGCGCAAGCGTAGTTTCTGCTTCATACGCTTCAAACAACATATATAAACCGTGTTTACAACCAAGGAATATTTGCTGTATTTTATTCTTACTTGCAACCGCATCGCATATAAGAGCCTTTATCCCCAATTCCATTCCCTGTCTGAATAAGTACATACTTGGCAAAAACCACATATCGAACTTGATATTGTCATGCCCACTATCTACTATCCTCTCACATATCTTATATCCACATATAAAAAAATTTTCTGATAGCCTCTGATAATCACTTTTTAAATTTCTACTCCATTTTATATGTACCAAATAACTCTGATTATCTATATCAAAAAAACTCTTTCCACTAATTGGCCATAATACGTGTGCGTAACTCATTATATCCCTTCTTCCGCAGTAGTAATATCCTCTAAATGTATTCACAACTATTCTTTATAAAATCGCATCCGGACAATATAATTATATCAAAACAGATGTTTGTTGTAAATGCCTTTTCAGAACATTTGTTCTTATTCCTTCAAATCCATTTTCTGCTCTCCTTCGTTCCTTTGTTGCCCTTTATGCCAACAATAAAACGCCCGAACCCATCGGGCATTTTATTCTTACCACAAATCTAGGCAGGAATTCCGTTTCTCTATTCAGTTGTCATCCCTGCCTGTCATTTACTCATATCTGATTTTCTGCTCCATGACGATTCCTGACTGGAACTGGATGATCAGCTTCTCGGCAGAGACTACCTTGATTCTTGCTATCAGTCTTCTCACAAGGTCATTATCAAATTCCGGTATCTGGCAGGTCTGTTTCTCTAGGAAACTGTCCATATCCTTCAACCGCTGTTCATAACTGTCTGCCAACTTTTTCTTTCTTCTGGTCTCTATCTGCTCCTCTTTTAAGGTGTTGATTTCTTCTGCAATCCTGCAGTATCCCTCATCGAATTCATCGGTGTAGGAACCCACCCTTGCATTTTCTGCAATCAGAGCCACCATCTCTTCTTCCTTTTCTTTGATTTTTTCATCGTATTCATCTGGCTCCTGCTCTCCACCATAGCTTCCGATTACCCGGATGACGTTCTGACGGAAGGCTCCTACAAAATCTCCGTCACCTCTAGTAATTCTGTTTATGGCCTCCATGACCGCTCTGTTCAATGCTCCCTCTTCCAGTGTCTCGGATTTTTTACAGTGCTTGGTTCCGTTTGCCAGTCGGTTACCACATCTCCACACAATCTTTTTTTTGCCATTTCTCGACCATGTGACTCTTCTGTATTCCTGTCCGCAGTCTCCGCAGAGCAGTAAACTGGCAAGGGCATATTCTGAGGAAAATTTGCTTTTCTGATTCTTCTTGCGTGTCACTGCTGATTTGTTCATGGATGCACGTCTCGCCAGTTCTTCCTGCACCCTGTAAAATAATTCCTTCGGTATGATTGGCTCATGGTCATCTTCCACATAATACTGTGGCACAATTCCCTTGTTGATGACCTTTTTCTTGGTCATGAAATCTACGGTGTAGGTCTTCTGTAGCAGGGCATCTCCCATGTACTTTTCATTGCGGAGCATTTTAAAGATTACCGAGTCATACCTCTTATCCTGCCCGGTTGCTGTTTTTATGCCATTCTCCTCTAGGTACTGGCTTATCTTTTTGGCGCTGTATCCTTCCAGATATAGCCTGAAAATCAACCGCACTATTTCTGCCTCTTCCTGTACAATGACCAGATCTCCGTTTTCGTTTTTTGTGTACCCCATGAATTTGTTGTGGTTGACTATCATCTTGCCATTTTCAAACCTTCGGACCACACCCCATCTGGTGTTCTCACTGATGTTACGGCTTTCTTCCTGTGCCAGACTGCTTAAGATGGTAATCAGAATTTCTCCAGCTCCGTCCAAGGTGTTGACACCCTCTTTCTCGAAAACCACCGCCACATTCTTCTCTTTCAGTTTTCGGATGGTCAGCAGAGAGTCTACCGTGTTTCTTGCAAATCGGCTGACCGACTTTGTCAGTATCATGTCGATTTTTCCGTCCAGTGCATCTTTTATCATGGCATTGAAATCGTCACGTTTTTTAGTGTTGGTTGCACTTTTGCCGTCATCGGCATAAATCCCGGCCATCTTCCAGTTGTCTGTTTCCTGTATTTTTCGGGTATAATATTCCACCTGTGCCTCGTAGATGCTCTCCTGCTCCTCAAGCTCTGTACTGACTCGGCAGTAGGCGGCTACCCGCAGTTTCTTCTCTGACAGCTTGATACTCCTGTCATACTGCGGTTTAGCAGGTATCATGGATACTTTCTTCTTTATCGCTGTCTGTGGCATATCTGCTCCTTTCCGGCTCCTATAAATCCCGGTAGCCTATCTTTATACTGTTATTGTTAGAAAAAATCACTCTTACGGAATCGTCCTTATGCACCACAATCTTCTTTATTAGCTTCCGATACAGTTCCTCATCAAATTCCCCGATTTCCTCTCTTCCTGCAAGTGCTTCCCTCATTTCCTCTGCTTTGATATCCTCATCCCTGACCTCCAGCGTTTTGTATTGCTCCGAAGCCTGTCTGAATAAAAGTGCCTTCATTTCATCGGTATCCTTATCTTCCGACTCTTCTATGCACCGTGTGATTCTGCGGTATTCGGGACTGACCTGCTGTTCTTTCTTTTCATATTTTTCTATCAATCTGGGATTTTGTATCAGCTTATTTATGGCTATGATACATACTTCTTCCACCTGTCCCAGAGTTCTTCGTCCGCAGATAAAAGAAATACAGCGGCAGCATAATTAAGTGTATGCTGTAATGCCTTTGCCCTTTTACCCATAAGCAGGGAATAAAAATCGTTTCTGTGTTTCATGCTTCGAAAAATCAGTTCCTTATCTGCCTCTGCAAAGATTTCCTCCACTTTTTTTCAGATGTTCCAACTGCATCCGGCTGATAACACAATCCACAATTTCAGAATAGTTTCCCCGGCTTTTCCAGTCCATCTCCTCAATAATGCAGATGCCATACCCTCTCAGTCTGTATCCCGGCGGCTCCTGCATCTGCTTTTCCAGTACCCTAAGTCCTGGATTTAAACAAAATAATTTTGACATTTCTACCTCCGTAAACAAAAATAAGGCGGCACCTATTTCTTTTCTAAAATAAGTACCGCCTTGCGTTCCTACCCATATTCATTTTTGCCTTTGCTTACCACTCCCTCCTACGTTTTTCTCCAAATCACTCCCAAAACCACTTTTTTACCCGCACACGCCTTCGGCGAGTGCTGTGCATCTTTAAAAATGGGCAAAAAAATTGGGCAAAAACTAGCCATTTTTCAGCCTAATTTTTGCCCTCAAACCACAACATCTTGTGGTCAAACCCTACTTTTTCTTCTCTTTTCCACAATACTGCATCATTATTACACACTCAACGGTACTTTCATTGTCCCAACAAAGTTCCTGTGTCTCCCTGTCTCCAAAATACA
>ULZT01055162.1_pt1 | contig 11803 bp, 17 predicted proteins | sample 1963371 | NCBI WGS metagenome assembly ULZT01 (sample SAMEA4835897, study PRJEB28245) | human gut metagenome | biome: gut microbiome; material: fecal sample | place: Denmark | collected 2008
TTAATTTGTCGTTTGCTGAATTAATTCTGAATCGCTTTATAAGTGTTTCTCCATTTGGTAATGCCATTCCTCCTGCTACTGTATTTTGTACATTAGCACCAACAGAAACTTTTGGATAGCAAAAAGCTGTGCTTATCGCATAATTCCCTACAACTCCAAGTTCAAATAAAAGCGGTCTAAATTCTGTTGTAGTAGATGTTCCCATATTGAAGAAATTTTCATATGCATCTTTCGCAATATTAAAGCGAAGTCCTGTATTAGCTGTTACGGTCGCAAGCATTGCTGTCACTCTAATTCTTTCCGCTTCAAATCCGTCTACATATAGTGCATCACCATCATTCTGTGCAACTACTGTTTTTACTTCTTTCCAGCCCATCTCTTCTACCTCCTGTGCCTTTGCCATCATCATTCGCCGTCTTAACATATTAGCTCACACTCCAATTCTGTGATGTAAGTAATCCCTCTAAGATTGATACCTCATAGATTTTGTTAGCATCTACCATAAAGCTCCCGATATTCACATTGGATGGATGTACCACCCTTGTAGCTGTAGAGCCGGAACGAAAGATGAAATGCACCTCTCCTGTTCCCTTTATGGTGTAAGTAAGCGACTCCATCTCCGGGAATACATAGAGCTTGTTAGGTTCGAACGTTACCGTGTTGTCTGTAGCAAGTTTTTCTATTCTTTCGATGCCACCTGTCTCGATTGTGATTGCAATGGCTTCTGAACCATCGTAGATGTGTGCTTTACCGCCATATGTGATGGTTAAGGCTTGTGGGTTTGGAAGATTGGTTGGTACTGTAGGAATTGTTGGCTTTCCTTTTAAGTCTTCATAGTTGCCAGAAAAATTACTCTTGTCATTCCAACTATGTTTCTCTTCCTTTGTAACAGTTTCGTGTTCATCGTCCGCTGTCAGTTCTGAAAGTTTCGATGGAATCACTGTCGTACTCGGAAGTGCTCCGACTTCTTCTGCGGTATAAGTAGGCTTTTCTTCCGCTTTTGCCCATTCTGGTACCGTTGGATCTGTTTCTTCTATAGGATTCTTTTCCAGATAGCTTTTTACAGATTTCTCTATCTGCTCTTCGGAAATAGGCTCTTTCTCCAATGTGTCTACTCTGGATATAAGGTCAAGAATGACATCGGCGTGAGTCTCTTCGATCTCTTTATCCGTGTCTATCGTCTCTTTGGCCTTCCCGGTAGCCGGACTGGTTCTGAACACTTCTACTTTATCTTTATTTTTCGCTTCTACCGCAAAATATATAGATGTATCCTCGTTTGCATCAAAGATGTGTTGTTTTAGCTCCCATGAAAAAGTGATATTCTCCCCGTCTACCTTCACATCTTTTACGGTATATTTACCCGGCAATCCTTTTGCAGTATAGTAATTTACGAAAATGTAACAATCAGACAGGTCGACATTATCTCCTACGATTTTCGGACATTTGAAATACTTTCTTTCAATATTGCCCTCTCCGTACACTCCAAAAAGTTGTTCGCTTTTGGGGATTGTAATTTTTCTTGTTGATGGGTCTATGATAAGATATTCCATTTTGGTTCACCTCTTTCCTATTCTTCGTACAATCCACTGTCCGGCTTATTCTGTTCCTGCGCTTCTTCAATCATTGCTTTCGCTTCGCTTTCGGTCATTCCCTCGAATTTCACAAAATACATCCATGCCGGAACCTTGCCCTGTACCACATAGTTCCACCACCGTGCACGATCATCCTCTAAGTTATATACAAGGTCTTCAAAATCACATGCAGTTTGGTAATTCGTTGCCGGGATAGTTCCGTTTGCTGTCCCGACTGCATACAGGATATAGATGATTCTGTGCAATACTCCATCATGGTTCTTTCCGTCCAAAATGTTGCGGAATGCCTGGATGGTATGCAGTGTACGTCTATCGTCAGATTCTACCTGTGTTGCTGTCTGTATGCCCTGATTCTGATCGAAAGAGAAATATCCATTTGAGAATCCGCATTTATATCCGATGACAGATAGCAAGAAGTTTATCCCGGCCACACGCTCAGTTACTAATAACGTTGGAACGTGCTCTTTGATGCTGTCTTCGTTCGCTCCCATTTCGATACCCTGAATAAATCTTGGCAATTCAATGGAATATTTGCTTGCATATTCAATAGCTGTCTGCGGTACATAGGTAATATGCCTACTGTCTTCCGTTTCATCTCCCATCATGTTTAATGCAATGTCAAGCCATCTTAATTCCTCAATGCATTCCGAAAATGCCGGAACAGCCAGCGGAGATTCCTTGTCAATCGCATTTGCGTAAGGATTTCGCCAGTAGACAAACAGCGGATATTCTAAACCATGCACGTACACTTCCGGCTCAATGTCTTTCCATTCATCTACCCTGTCAAGCGTAATCTCTGTACCGATCATATCTTTGTTATCTGATTTGAAAGCCTTACTGGATATATGGTATACACGTTCCAGTCCGACATCCTCAAATCTGTGATACTCAGCTTTTGTGTAGTATTTGTCATCTTTCTTAAGGTAAGAGAAGAAGATAGCTGCTAACGCATCCCCGTCTGTGTTGGTGTCTGTAATCAAAAAGTAATCCGGATCCAAAAACTCTACATCATCACCGTTGCTCTTTACCATCATCCCACAGGTCGCACAGCTTTCCTCTTGTTTCTCCTGTAACGTATTCATTACGCTATCAAATTTCTTTTTCAGTTCATTATTCCCTGTAATCTGTATATCTGCATTGAACAGTGTGAGGTTCGCTATCTCACGGCAAATCACGTTTGAAAACCTTGTCGGCTTTATCCTCCCGGTACACCAATACGGAATACCAGATCGCATGTCTTTATACTTCGACAGGGCAGTATCCATACCAGATGACCGCCCTGTTTCTATTCCGAATATTTTTTTTACATCGTTTGTTTTAAACACTTTATCCCACACCGCCTTTATCTTGTCTATAATTCCCATCTACTCACCTTTTCCTACGCACTCTGTCCACGTCTCATAGATATCGGACTAGTAGCATATCTCAATGCATCAATCCAGTGGTCGTTCCCGTCCGGATAATCTGCTATCACTTCACCATTGCCATCTCGCTCATGCTCATACTCTATAACCTCTTTGTACAGTCTTGGTGTCCGTCTTGGGTCAATCACCAATGTACGGCATTGTAGCCACTCAAACGTATACTTCCGGCTACCCGGTGTCACGATTGCTTTACGTGCCGGAAGTCCGGCATCACGAAAGTCAACAATACTCTCTTCCTCATCCACTCCACAGTAGATAGCGCAATCATCATATCCCTTTTCTTTTATCTGTCGTGCCATCTCGCTGTTCCTTATCTTGCAACCGCCCAATTCATCCAATGCGTATACTTTCTGTTGGTTCGGAACATAAGCAACACGTAAAAACGCCTTCGGATCTGGAAACCATCCCCAGTCCTCGCCCTGGTAGATAGATTGCATCCTACTTATCTCTTCATCTGTAATCTCTCTAATCTCCAATAGTTCAAAGATATTTGTGCCAAGTCCTACAGGGATTCCAAGATATTCATGCTCATAAGCTCTCGGATTCGTTGCTTTTAGATACTCAGCATCATCAATGAATTGTTGCCCTAGCCATTCTACCGGAACAGATCTATAATCGCTTTTGTGCCTTAAGCTGTCCGCTCTCGGCTCTGCTACGTACTTATTCGCCCAGTTGCTGTTGCTGATCGGTGGATTGAACGATTTAAAAACTACGAATTTTTCGCCACCACGAAGAACAGACTGTTGTGTCATTCGTACCTCTTCCATTCCGGCAAATTCGTCCAATTCCTCAAACCAAAGGTATTTAAAATATCCCTTACTAATTTTTATGGATTTCGTCTTTTTTGCCTTGTCTAATCCACGGAAGATTATCTTCTGCCCTGTCGGCTTATACACATATTGCATAGGACTTAAGCTTGATGTCCATTCGTCCGATGCTCCAAGTGCATCTATTCCCCATGCGATCTGTTCAAATACCGATTCTCTTAGTGTATTCCCGACTTTTCGGAACACCACTGCATTTGAGTGTATGCCATTCATTGCGTCTTGCATCATTCCAAGTGGTATCTCTGTACCGACAAAAGAAGATTTAGTCGAACCTCGGCCACCGGACAAATCATAATACGTATGCTTTCCGTCTATGATATCCCAATGTACACCGTAAAAAGCCGGAGCTATCACATCTGTAAGCTTAATCTCCCCCATCTGCGCCCTCCGGCCTTGGAATGTTATTTATGATTGTGATTCCACCGGTTTCTTTTTCTTCTCCATCGGCTTTCTCATACCATCTCATGAGTTCACGCCCTGCAGACAGGCGGTCGGATATAGCAGTGTCAAGGTCAAATTGATCTTTTACTTCTCCACGCATCACAGAAGAGAAGAACTGGATTACTTCTTCAAGGTCGGCAGTCTTCTCGCTTTGAATTTTCTTCATTTTTTCTGCAATATACTCTTTTGCGTTAGCATTTGTTAGCAGTCTGCTTGCATTTACCCTCGCTGCTGCATCACTTTTTACGCTCTTGTACACTGCTTTATATGCCCTTGTCCTGTTTAGGTCGATAAGGTATTCATCACAAAACGCTTTCTGCTTCGGAGTAAGTTCTTTTCCTTTCGACATCTACCCACCCTCTTCCATATATCCATCCATGCTACTCACCGCCCTTGCCTGTTCTACACAGTTTCTTTCTGAGGTTACTGTACCTGTCTGTAATGACATCCAGTGCAATGTTGAGCGCTTGTATTGTTCCGTTCTGTCTGTTGTGTTCTTCTACCAGTCTCTTATTCTTTGCAATAAGTTCCTGTACTTCGCACAGTGCCCGTTCTTCGACAGCCTTTGCGTCTTCTACCTCTTTTTTCAGATACTCATTCTTTTCTTTCAGCTTTTCATTCTTTGTAATCATGTCACTGAGTTTCTTCTGCATTTCTTCTTTAATCATGTTTTCTGTTTTTTCCGCATAAGTCTCAATCATTCTTTCACCGCCCTCCATATATCGTTTAAACAATTTACAATCTCTATCTGTGATGCTGTTCGGATAATTTCATAATCATAATATTTCCATTCCCCGTTTTTCTTTCTTTCTAGCACTCTAGTAGATAGGATGTACATGGTGATAAGTCTATTTTGCTCCACAGAATAAAACTGACTTGTCCCCATCTTTATAACTAATCCTTTTTGTAGTATTGCTTTCTGTAACTTCTTGGCAATGCTATTTAGATTTGCCATGCTATCTACCTCCAGAACTCATTTACCATGTCAAATATCATTCGTTGCTGATTCTCATAATTCATATTTTCTTTATACATAAAAATAGCACTTCTGACGATAATTACATCTTACCGTCAGAAGTGCTATTTCATTGTCCCCGTTATATAGTTTTATTTCTTTTTCGATACTTATATTTTACCATAAAATGCACATTTTTTCAATGTTTGGTTGCTCTCTGTTCATTTCTTTGATATTGACTTTTTATCTTTTTTATATTAATATATATCTATCAGCAATCTTTGTTGATTCTCACGGTTCCATGATTTTCGTGAGTGTCGTTCCAGTCAATGGTGGAACGTTGAGTTAAAAGATGTTAGAATTTAAGAAGAAATTCAGAATCTAGGTATAGCTTTTAGCTATGCCTTTTTTCTTTCATATTCATTTACCCATTTCTTGTATTCTTCCGGCAATTCTTCTTGATCCTTTAAAATCTGATATGCCCAAGAATCACCCTCGTAAATCATGAATTGTAATGTGTGAATAATTTTCTGAGACGCAATGTACCCAGGCGCTATCGTTGGCATCCCGTCCAATTGCTTCGGTGTTGCCATAAATAATTTCGTTTGATCTGCCGGATTGCGAATCCCCTTAGGGTACTTGTCTGGTATATAATCTGGTTCTCCTGTAATCCCGCAAACACCATTCTTCTCGAGTGTAGAAATATAATAATCTCTCCACTGCGTGCTTATAGTTCCTCTATCCATTAATCCGGCATAGACTACTTCATCCCTATATCTCGAATTAAAAAGCATATGTGTCTCTTCCTTGGTTAACACAGAAAAGATTATCATAAGTTTTTCCTCTGATGTATCTAATTTTTCAGAAACTGGTTTGATATCGTAGCGTATAGTTCTTTTGCTCAAGTATTGGTATACGCTCTTCGCTACTGGATCATCTACGCTTTCTATATATTCCCTCAACTGCTCCATATATGCTGCATGTCGTTTTTTATATTGTGGATAGTCTCCGCATACATATGACATATTGTCGTGAATCGGGTGTGGTGCTATCCCAGATGTCCTACTTTCTGAATTGATCGTACACGGGATGGAGCATCTTTTGTTCTTCGTTGCTGTTGCTCCAATGAAATTTCCATATGCATCTACCAAAACTCTGACATCTGGTCTTATTCTGATATGTGCAATCGGAATAACACTTTCCACTCCAAGTATTTCATATTGTTTTAAAATTTCGTTCCGTTCGCTCATTTTTTCCCCTTTATGCAATTTCAATTACTTCTGCTTCTTCAACAATTACTTCGTTTTCGTCATTCCCATAAGAGTAAGAGTCCCCACCGATTATTACAATGTTGTTTCCATCGTAGATAGATGATTCTTCAATAGCTCTTTCGATTATCTCTTTTGCTTCTTCTGCATCATCAGTGTCAATCAGTTCGAACATTGCGTATCCACATACGCCGTCCATTTCCTCTGGTTCTTCTGTGTCATATGAACTGCACTCATATTCTTCATTCCACTCAAAGCTGTTTCTGCAAATGTCACCAATTTTATATTCTTCATCCGGGCAACAATGGCGAATTGCTACCACGCTATAATCATTTTCTTTAATTGTTTCTAAGATTTTTTCTACATTCATCATCGTTCTTACCTCCTATAATGTGTTCCTCTCTTAACTGTCTTTATTATATCATAGTGGTGTCCACTAGTCAAGTGTTTTATTGGCTTTTCTTCATATTTTTGATATTATAATTATCGGAAAGTAATGCTTGAGAATGATGTAAAAGTATGGTATGAATTAGGCATTAACTGCCAAAAACAGCACTTGATGAATAGACGTTCATCAGTGCTGTTTTTCTTTTATATCTCTTCAAGCCATCCAACCCTTGAATTTTCAAATACACCATCAGAAAGTTGTTCGTCAAACTCTTCTTCGCATTCTTCTGCTGTATCTCTTGTGATTCTGATTATCGAATATTTGTTTTTGTCTAGTCTGCGAATTGTTCGAGAAATTCAATCACGTCCGCAACGGTTCCAAGTTCTACTTTTTCACTGTTCGGATTGTCTGAACAATAAAATCTGTCACCGTCCTTCCAAAATGTAAAACTACTATCACTGTAAACAGTAAATGCTTTTTTCGTTAATTCGTTCGTACCTGTAAATTCATATTTTTTCATCTTCTTTTCCTCCTTAAATTCATTTGTCTTCTTTAACTGTCTTTATTATAGCATAGTGGTGTCCACTAGCCAATGGTTTTCATTTTTTCTTTCTTAATAGTTATCACTCCGTCTTTTTCTTCCAGAACGACACTCCTATCCTCTTCCGTAACTCCAAGTGCCTTTATCATCCCTACTGGAATAGAAATGCGATAGTTTTTTGTGTTCTTGCCGGACGTACCCCCGGCTTTATTTATCATGACGTTTCTTTTTGCTTTCTCCATTACTATCTCCTTTTTTATCGCAATATTGCAATCACTTCCGCGTTTCTTATAATGATTTCGTCTTTATCGTTTCCGTATTGCATTACGTTTCCACCGATTAAGTATGTTTTTTCTACGTAAGATTTTACAGCTTCAATCATTTCTTCGATATTGTTTTCAGATACTTTAAGTGCACATGTGCCGTCAAGTTCTCCACCGTCGTAGAATCCGACATAAGGACTGCCTAAAATGCTTTATTAAATCATTATGCATGTTTCGTTTTCGCCCTCGTAATTGTCTTCCGCTTCTTCCGCTTCTTCCAGGCTTGAGCAGATCGCTATTGTTTCATGGCTAGGTATTTCAACGACTTCAATTTTCATCTCTGTGCTTTCTAATGTGTCAATAAAATCTGTCTGTACAAATTTGCTTTCGTCTTCGTCATATTCAAATTCATTTTCTTCAATTACATACTCTTCAACCTTGTAGAATGTCATTCCGTGGTAAGAAAATTTGCTAACATCTGTTTTACGTTTTGCAAGTTCCTTTTTCGCTTCCTCCAGTGTATCGAATGTTTTTATATATTCCGGCGAATCGTCAAAAGCCGTGCATCCTTCTTCAATTTCTTTTCTATCTTTATACTTAATTTCTGCCGTTCTTTTTACTAAATCATATTTTTTCATTTTTCTTACCTCCTATAATGTGTTCCTCTCTTAACTGTCTTTATTATATCATAGTGGTGTCCACCAATCAAGTAAAAAATAAAAGATTTCAATTATTTTCAAAATCTTTTTCTATTAATCTATATATTTATATTTTCGGTTCCCGTCTTTATTTTTCTTAATCATATAATAGAATCTTGGTCTTTTCTTCCTTTTCTCCACTTCCTACCGCTGTTGGGATGATGGTTGGAACACGAGAAAGTACCTATTAATATATGCTAAAATGTATGTCTATGTCATCTCCTGTGATAACTACCTTTTCAACACACTCTTTTAGCACCTTGTTTTTCTCGGAATCCGTCAGTGTATCCCACACGTTGGACATCTCTTTTATTTTCTCTATCTTTTCTCCCCGTCCGGCTTTCTCCCGGATGTCTTCTGCCTTTAATTCTTCCCGTAGGTTTTTCAGTGTTTTTTCTTCTGCCTGGATAACATCCAAAAGCGTATCTGTACCGGAGTTACCGCTTGCATACAATGTGTATAGGCGTTTCAGTTTTGCTTCGCTTAGTGATATCTCTTTTTCTATCATCTTCCGAGTGCTTTCAGATTCATTCTCTTTTTCTTCGACATTAACGATGAATCGTTTAAAACAGTCCTCTACTTCTTTTTCTACCACATCTGCCCGCACCTTTTTATTCTTGCAAGGGTTCCCTGTCTTAGATATATGCTCTTTTCCCTTGTACTGTGAGTAACATACTATCTTGGTGTACTTTCCCCACTTCTGCATCCGCATTTTAGTACCGCATTTTCCACAGTAGCACAACCCGGTAAGCATATACTTGTTGCTTACATAAGCATTTGTGGATCTCTTTTTTATCTCTTCCTGTACTTCGTAGAATAGTTTTTCGTCTATGATCGGCTCGTGTAAACCTTGGTACACTCTTCCTTTGTACTGTATCTTACCTACATAGGCTATTCTCCTAATAATGTTCGATACAAGCTTCTCCGAATGCATCCCGAGAATTTTTTGAATCCTATCACACGAATACCCATCACGGAACATCTGAAAGACAGCTTTTACCTTTTCTGCTTCTTCCGGGATGATATGTAATATCCCATCGTTCCTGTCGTACCTATATCCATAAGGTATCGTACCGCCACCCATCCACAGTCCACGCTTTACACGTTCCACCATTCCGGCTCTTGTACGCATATAGATAACCTCACGCTCATACTGCCCCATGACAGCATTAACGCCCAACATCACACGATCCATCGGTGTTTCATTCCGCAAATCCTCTGTAGCCGATACTACCTCTACATTGTATTTTGGTAAGAGCTTGCTCACGAGCGTAAGCGTATCTACAACATCACGGCTCATTCTATCAAGCTTGTAGATGTATACTGCCTGTATTTCTCCGGCTTCTGCATCTTCCAGAAGTTTCTGTATGTTCGGCCTTTGGATATTGCTCCCGGAATATCCCCCGTCCACATACCATCTGGCTATCTTCACGCCCCTTTTCTTGGCAAGTTCCTTTATCTTGTCTTCTTGGACATCAAGACCGTACTTTTCGGTCTGTGCTTCTGTAGACACTCTCATATAACCTACATTTAATTTTTTCATGTCAATTCTCCTTTCAATTAAAAAAGAATTGACCAAGATTCTATCAAGGTCAATTCTAAAATATCACTTATTTTTTGTCAACTTTTCTGAAAGAATCCTTTTTACCGCCTTGTTATGGATTTCATATTTGGAAAGTTCTTCTTTTGTCACCTGTTTACCGTTCACAAAAACTCTTACCATCCGCATCACTCCTTTTCGGTAGTATTCCCATGTTTGTTCCTTTTATGCCGGAATCAGCTTATCAAATCCGCTTTCCTGTGCAGTCTCAAAAGGTCATAGTACATATAGATTGCTTTTCTTCTGTATCCTTGGAAGTCTTTTCTTGCAATTGGTATCCAGTACCTTTTGCTTATATAGTCATATCCAATGTCCAACACAAGAGACGCAAAAAGTACATTGGCCAAATCATTATTTGAACATTGACAAGCTTCCAATATAAGTCTCTGGTCATAATCCCTTGCCTTATTGCACCAATTCAATGTTTTTTTCTCATCTTCTTCGCTTATGAAGTAGATATCACCGTGTGCCCCTCTCAGATATTTGTCTCTTACTCCGGCCATTAATCAATCCCTTCCTTTTTGCATATCCTAATACATCACTTTTAACCAAATAGTAGTTTTTCTTTCTTTTTACCGTCTTCTCCTTTGTTTTTTCTTCCAATGCATTCATCATTAAGCGCATCCTTTAATATCATTTTCTTTACTCATAACTGTCTACTACCTCCAACTTCTTCAAGTCCTCAATAAGCCACGGTTTGTCATCTGACCATTTGACCATTGGGAGGTCGATGTCAACCATTCTCAAGCTTTTGCATTTTTCGAATCCAACAACTTTCCAAAAATCAAACGTCTTGAATGGCTTTCTGATATAGACATATAAACCGCCATCCATATCTCTTGCTATATAATGCACATTCGCATTGATATAATCTAAAAACGCTCTATCCATCTTGCTAATCACCGGCTTTTCGACGTGTTCGGATTCAAGCCATTCTTTCATTTTTTCTTTGCATCTACTTATGCCACTCTCTCTGAACAAACAATGTTCACAAATTATTTCACTGCAACCCTTTAATTCTCCTGTTCGTTCATTAACAGCACCATATTTGCAAGCAATCTCAATAATCTCGCTTGCGTACTTCTCATCTCTTCCACCTCGTTTTACAATTTCAATGGCTCTATCCAGTCCATCTCCGTATCCGTCATAATACTGGCACGTATCCGCTTCGCAGACAGCTATATCATCATCTGCCTTATCGGATAGTACTTGTAGCTTTTCGATAACCTTTTCTGGATCATAAGCTGTCGGTCTTCCAACTATGTATCCTATCGCAAGGCTCATTCCCTCTATAACATCAAGATTGTATTGGTATTTCATACGGTCCATATCAATTCTCATTCTTCTTATAAGCTTGTCCGCATCAATCAGTCTCATAATCGCCCTCCTTGTAAGGTTCCGGCAACGGCATCCATGCAACACAGTTATACATTTCTTGTCCATCATCGCCATATGCCATATATCCCGCTTCGTCTTTACACAGAAGTCCAACTAACATATTTCCTCTATCATCGCAACAAAGTACGGTACCTTTTGGCATTCTTTCATTACATGGAATCCATTTCATTTGCTGTCCTCTTAAAAGTGTATCTTTTAATTCCTTTTTGGATATTATTTTTAGTAAAATGTTGCAACAAAAAGGTGTTATTGTCTGAAAAATAAACTCTTCTTCCGTTTCTCGTACTTTTGTTGCATAATCAACTGTAATTTTTTCTATGTCTGCATTTTTGATCTCTTTATTCACTTTTCTACACCTCTCTTTAGCTCTTTTATCTTTTCGTCATATTCTTTAGCTGGAACGATTAT
>ULZT01010212.1_pt1 | contig 11719 bp, 5 predicted proteins | sample 1963371 | NCBI WGS metagenome assembly ULZT01 (sample SAMEA4835897, study PRJEB28245) | human gut metagenome | biome: gut microbiome; material: fecal sample | place: Denmark | collected 2008
GCCTCCGGCAGCACACCGGCTTCATACAGAATCCGAGATAAGATCCGGGCAACCTCCGTCTTTCCCGTGCCGGGATTGCCGCAAAAACACATATGCAGATTCATATCCGAATCGTCTTTATTGCGCTTGACATATGCTTTGATTTTCTTTACCATGCGTTTCACAGAGCGCAGTCCCACCAGCTGTTCCAACTCATCCTCTGCCGTCAGGATCTTCCTTTCTGTGCCCTCGCCGCTTGTGGGAAGATTGACATGATTTTCCTTGATATAATTGTTCACGTCCACAAGTTCCAGGGTTTTATCCGCAGTCCCTGCACAGCGTACATTCTGACACATAATGACCTGCTCAATGATATTCCGCATCTCACGGGCATTTGCAAAGTTTGGTTCTTTTCGGATATAATCTGTGATATCCAGCATTCTGTCCTTTGCCGCATTACTTGCAGTATATCCTCCGGATTTCAGCATCAGTGCAGCGATCTGCCCCAATTCGTCCCGATTGTAATTTGGAAAATCCAACGTAAATTGGATCCTAGACTGAAATCCCGGGTTAGACGCAAGCATTTCATGCATCTGGTTTTTATATCCTGCAAGAATTACGCAGAATTCACCCCGATAGTCTTCCATTGCCTTTATCAGCGTTGACACTGCCTCATGGCCATAGTCACCGCCTGTGTCTCCCTGCACAAGAGAATACGCCTCATCAATAAACAGCACACCGCCCATTGCCTCTTCAATGACGGCTGCGGTTTTCATTGCCGTCTGTCCGACATAGCCTGCAACAAGACCGCTGCGGTCTGTTTCGACCACCCTGTCTGTGCGGAGAAGGCCATTTTCATGAAGTATCCCTGCAATGATCCGGGCAACTTCCGTTTTGCCCGTTCCCGGATTTCCCAGAAAGCACATATGCAGATTGGGTTTCGCATTTCCCTGATTTGCTATCGCATATGCCTTGATTTTTCGGATGCTTGATTTTATGGTATCCAGTCCAATAAGTGATTCCAGCTTTTTTTCACAGCTGCCGACTACAAGATAGCCTTTTGTTCCGGTCATATAGTGATACATGTCAAGATCAAGCATTTTCTGATAGAGTTCGAAGAGTTCATCTTCCGACTTGTCTTTCAGAAAATCTTCTGCATCGATGATTTCAGCGGCAGCATGAAACTGCCCTGCAAAGATCGAGGATAACCGTTTATTACACGCTTTCGCAGACATTTCTTCATAAACTTTATCGCTGTCAAAGGTGTAGAAATATTTTCTTTTTTTCACCGGAGCAGCTAAGAGTACAAATACCGCATCCCACAGTACTTTCACCATGGCGGTCAGTTCTGTACTGCCATCCTCAAAAATATCAATGATATATTTCTTCTCCAGAACTTTGTCACAGGCAGAGATACGCTCTGCCATCATATCCTTCCAGTTGATCTCTTGCTTTTTTTCCGGAACATGGAATGTTTTGACTTCCGCATCATAGGCACGTCCGTAAATGTTGTTTGCCCGTATAAACTGATAGATCTTATCTGCCATCTGATCGATCTTTTCGAGAAGCTGGTCGGCAATCCCGATGAGATCATGATTAGCACACTCCGTATACTGCACTGTGACAACTGGAAAAGCTGCTTTTTCCGGTTCTGCTTCTATTCCAAGTTCCAAAAGCACACGCTGCAAATATACAGCCGTCTCCTCTGACAGCGTTTCCAGTTCCTTGCATTTTGACGAATAGTTTTTGCAGAAGGTTTCATGGAAATATCGCTGCATCTGCTCTGCACTGTTTTTCAGCCGCCGATAAAATGTCTCTGTTTTCTCAGACTTTGTGACATAAACTTTGATTTTCTGAAAATCGGGAAAACGGTCAATATCGTTCCTCAGCTTTCCAAAATCCAATGTGCTCACATCGATCTCCTGACCAATGGTCTTATCTGCAAGGCTGCGTATTTCACGGATCATTACTTCACTGCGTTCATACGGCTGCGGAAACATCATATATCCGCATACCGGACAAGTACAGCTTTCCTTGCTTTCTTTCACCGTTCCACAAGCAATGCATTGATATTTTTTCATCACAGATCAACTCCCAGTGCAATCTTTGCTGCCTCAAGCGGTGTTTTATAAAAGCCCACTGCAATCTCTCTTTTCAATTTATCTGAAAGGAGCATATAGTTATCTCGGCTGCTTTCCGGCAGAAGAATTTTTTTTGCTCCTGCATTTACTGCCGCAACAAAAATATCTTCCAGCATCGTAATCACCGGCATTGTTTCACCGGACATCACCACTCTGCCGCAAATCACCATAGAAGGCAATATAGGGCGATTTGCGAGTGCCGAATACAGGCCAACAACCTCAGCCACTGATACTTCGTCACTCACATTCCGGTTCTGCAAATCGTTATAATACAAGCTGTAATCAAAACTGGAAGGGCTGCCGTCGATCAGCTTCTCACTGTTCTCCACAAAATAGTGAAATGCCGCAGTCAGACTGTCACGCACGCTTTTCGGCACCCCCGCAAGTCCCTCTACATTCCGGAAATTGAATTTGCCGCTACCCTCAATCAGCTTATTTTCAAAGCGGTAAACACCGATATGTCCATCAATAGAGCTTCCAATGGCATAAACATAACCCGGCTTTCCAAAACTCTCCGGAATCAGGGAACCACTTGCGATCTCCGGCAGATCCACAGAAAATTCTTCTCCGGTGTCCAGATCGATATACCCCAGCATCACATCACTGAACTCTGCCGGATTCATTTTCCGGAGCTGTTCCTTGACTCTGCGGCGGCACTCGATCGCATATTCCAACAATTCTCTTGCCTCTTCCTTTTCGATGCGCTCGTCCGGGTAGATCAATTTTGCAAGTCCTGAAAAAGTCCGTCTGACTGCGGTATCATCACGGGTATTGAAATTATTGTTCAAAGCGAAATATTCCCCAAATGAATTGGTGAAATCATACTTTCGCATGGCATGACAGAATTCAGAAAAGCAGTCGGAAATCAGTCCATAACGGTTCGTAAACAAGCTTGCCCTCAGTTTGGGCGTTTCCCATCCCGGAAGATAGGCGTGGATTCTATCAAAAAAGGCGGAATCGTTGTTGAACGCCTCCGGAAACGGTTCAAATAAATTGGTAGTTCGCAGCATATCTTCTACACTGCGGAATGTGTTTCCCTCAAAAGCGATAGACGCATCGGAGTTGATCGAATCGCTGCCTCTTGCAAAGCTGCCGTTCGCCATGTAGTTTTTCATGATCTGAATCATATCGCCGGAGGTGTTGGTAATGCCGCCAACCTCATCGAACGCCACACAATCCCAATTTCCAACAAGTCCCACACGATGAGATGCCATATTGTAAAACATATTGGATACCGTTGTATGACCGCTGCTCATCAGGATCGAGTACGGAGAAAGTTCGCTGTAAGCATGCGATTTTCCGGTACCTCTCGGTCCCAATTCCACAAGGTTATAGTTTTTCTGAATAAACGGCACAAACCGCAGCAGATAGTGCAGTTTCTGTTTTTCGCTCAGCTCTTTCGGCTCATAGCCAGCAGAGCGTAACAGAAGTGTGATCCATTCGTCTTTGGTAAATTGCTTTCTTGCCTCGAAGATCTCGTCAAGATCCAGGTTTGCCATTTGTATAGGTTTCAGTGCTGCGATTGTAAAGGGCGATTCATATTTTGACTTTTTCTTTTTCCGCTTTCTACCGCGTTTCTTTTTGTTGCCGTCAAAAATGTCTTCTTCATATTCCTCCTCTTCATCATCTTCCTTTTCAAGCCCTACATATTCAATCTTGATAATACACCAGATGCCGCCGATCAACAGCTTTTCATTATGTGTTACCAGATCAGAATTCACCTCAAAATCCTGCAGATCCAGATTGGTAAAGCTTGCAACATATTTATCCTCAGATTCATCCAGCCTGACAGTCACCTTATCGATCACAGTGTACTGCCCGTTTTCCTTGATTTTTGATTTTACATAATCACTTTGATCCGGACACACATAGTTCTCGCTAAGAATCTTCTTGATTTTTTCCAGGCCAGTCTTGATTGCATCCTCATCATCTGTGGCACAGTACATTCCCAGCAGATATTCCAATACATAAGTCGGAACATTTGCGCCCTTTTTCATAAGGGATGTCAAGTCTTTACGAACAGACTTGCCAGGAAATGCTGCAATTACTTTCCTATCAAATTCATCCATGATGATTCCTCCCATTGCATTTTGATTTGGAACGTGCAGTTCCATTTCCAGCTGTTTCTGTGCTGCCTGATAATCCGGTGCATTCCGCTTTTGCGAATGTCGATAATGACATATGCGACCTTTTCCGTTGGAGGACAACAGTATCTTTGCACCGATCGCTCCAGCCCAGATCAGCTGTTTCACTGCCTGATTTCCTTCCCGGTTTTGTTTTGCCCGCACTTCACGCCTAGTCGTTCCTTGTATGGTCACCCAGGGACTTCTCATTCCGCCTTTTACTTTAAATTTTCTTGTTTTCATTGCGGTTTCCCCTAAAAATCAAAATCATTGGAGAAAGCAATCTTTACGGAAAATTCTGTCCGCTCCATGATCTCGCCGGTTTCCTTGTCCACAATATTCAGATAATACGCCGCACTTCCATCAAACGCAACGCTTTTCAAAGTGAATCTAACATGGAATACCCGATCCTGCGGCTCGCTGGTTTTATCGGCAAGCAGCGTTTGCACATTGCTCACAGGATTGGAAAGTTCGTCACACAGATAGATCTCATATGTTGCAGGAACCGTTTTTCCGCCAACTGCCTCGCTCTGCATAAAGTCAAGAGAAAAAATGTTGTTGCTGATTCTTCTTGTCATGCTGAGCAGCTTGACAGAAACTTTCTTGATGTCTACAAATTTCTTAGAGGTTTTTGAGATATTCTTGAACGTGATGACCGGCACACAGCACTCCTGCAAAGACACACCGCCGTGAACAAAATTACTGCCGCCGCCCGGTTTCTGAATACGGACATTTTCACAAGGTGTAAGACCGACCAACTCTTCCGCATACTTTTCCATAGAAATGCTCATAAGAACATCTGACTTGCCGGCATTGTCTGTGAGCAGATACCGTCTGCCCGTTTCCAGAACATCTTCAGTGACCAGACTGGTGCTGATCTTTTCACTTTCTGCAAGCGGTTCATAGGAATACAGGAAGCCATGATCAGCAGTAATGAGAATATTAGAGCCGCTCATAGAGTTGACGATCAGACGCACCAGATTTTTGAGTTCCTCCATAGCATCGGCACAGGCCTCAAAAACTTGATTTTCTGTATTCGCCTTATCCCCCACTGCATCAATGATATTGTGATAAATGTACACCACTTCTGCACCGCTGACAAGTTCCCGCCGCTGGGATTGTTTCATGGCGAGCAGTGCTTCATATGTCACCGCACAGTTTTTCAGATTTTTCCCTTTTAGAATCTTATCTCTGTTTTCTGTCCCATCTGTAGACACTCCATCACACAGCACTTTCATGGTATCAGTAACCGTCAGTGTCTTGTGAGGCAGCAGTGCCGCCATGCCGAATTTGGTGATACTCGGGAAACCCGACTGCATCGCCGACAGCTTCGCCGTGCCGTTCGTTTCCCGCAAAAGCTTTTCTGTCAGTTCTGCCGCCACCTCATAACGCAATGCATCAGAAATAATCACAAACACTCTGCTGTCATTGGTGACTGGCTGCACAATTCTCCGATAAAAGTCGCTTTGCTGCGGAATACCCTGCAGGGAAAATCCGTCCGCAACAAGCTCTCGGATCAGTGCATTCCAGCTGCCGTTCAGTTCTGACAGATACCAGTTTTTGTAAAGGTTCTCCGCAGTGACCACAGCGCCCTTGAACAGGTCGTCCAGCGCTCCCGACGCACTGACAAGACTTTTCCGGAAGTCCATATGCAGCCGCCGATAGTATGTATCCATATGATACAACTCTTTGCAGTAGGCATCCCACAGTTCCTCATATATCCCGAAGTGAAAGCCTGCAATATGGGCATGGTGAAACTCCTGCATTTTGGCAATATTGTACAGCCCGTCATACAAATAGGCATATCTGCCATACCACTTGGATGTGCGTCGGCTCTCAGCGATTTCCAGAATTTCCTCTGTCTTGATGACATTCTCCGCGATCTCCTGCATAAATCTGCCAATGATTACCTCGTCGATACAGGGCAGGCTGTCCAGACGCATCAGCACTGCCGTATCCACCTTTTCCAGACGCTCCACAAGCCGCATTCGCTCTGCGATGTCATCGGCGATCTCGAACAGCTTTTCCTGTTCCGCCGAGGCGTTCCACTCGTCAAGGAAGGCATAGCACGCCGGCTGGTTTTCCGGAGAGAGATACTTCTCCAGCCCAGCCAGCACACGCTCCTCCCCGATGGCAGAAAACGCCGTCAGCAGGATATGTGCGGCGAGGTCAAACAGCACATACTTCTCATCGACATAGCCCGTATACCGTGCCGTCATCTCCTGCAGTGCCTGCATGCTGCCAAACTTTTCGATCTGCTCCAGACAGGTGTTGTCTTCGTTGTACAGCGAATCGCAGAGTATCGCACGCAGGACACCGTTGACGGTATTGTGTCTGGTATTGCACAGCACCGCCATAATGTCAATGTGCAGCTGTCCAGCGTTCTGGTACTGCGTCCCCAAGGCGGCAAGCTTCGCTGCACGTTCCTTGCTCTCGAAAAATTTGCCGTAGTGTTTCATTGCCCGCCGCAGCTGAGTGGTCTGGGGAATGTGCAGCTCGTCCATCTGCATGGAAACCAGATCGGCACGGAATTCCTCGCTGTACAGCTGGACATCCCGCAGCCAGTTGTCCTCCCGCTTAGGATAGGTCAGCGGGTCATACACCAGATAATTGCTCCGGGTATCTGTTTCGCACAGGAGCATCTTCGCCGCAAAAAAATTGTCGCCGGTCAGCTTCAGAAGCTTCACGCCGGGAATGTCCAGCTCGTCCAGCATGCCCTCAAACTCCCGTTCGGAGTCGAACCAGAAGATGATCCGGCGTTCATAGCAGTCCGGCAGTTCCGCAGCGAACCGCTGGTTCAGCGAACGGTTTATGGTATCTATCGTCATTTTATCTTCTCCAGAATTTCCGCAAATTTCGCATAGTTCACCTTTACGCCGTCGTCCAGGTCGATGTCGATCATGCGGTCGGCGAGGTGGTGGACTTTTTCCTCATAGGCGTTGATCTCGTCCAGCTGTGCGGTCAGTTTCTCCTGCCGCTTTTTCAGCTTCACACGCTCCGACGGTGCAGCCTGTTCCAGCTGTTCGCACAGCATGGAAAGCTGCGTCCGGTAGCGTTCCTGCAGCTCGTGGACGTAGTCGGTGCGGACTGTGGCGACAGTGGTCTTTTCCCAGCGGTGCATATAGACCAGTGCCTTGAACCCGTGCTTTTTGCCGGAACTGAACAGCCAGTAGATGGGGCGTTTCTGGTAGATTTTGCAGTGGTCGGCGTAGAAGCCGGTGAGCAGATAGTTCCGGATCACCTCCCGTGGCGTTGCACCCTTTGTGCCGAGGGCGTCGGCGATAAACTTGAGGTTCTCCTCCAGGGTGTCCTCGCCGTAGACCGTTTTCACGAAGTCCACGATCTTTCCGGTGAGGTCGCTCTCCAGATAGTCGTCATCGCAGATGGGCAGCACGTTGTCTTTCACGGGAATGATGGTCTTGTACTTGCCTGCGTCCCACTCGCCGCCGGCGTAACACAGCCCGTCCACGTCCAGGGAATACCGCCCGAACAGGCAGCCCACGGCATAGGAGAGCAGCGACCGGATCTCACGCTGCAAGTCCGCACGGCGAACGGTCACGTCCCTGTCCTCCACCTCCGGTGTCAGCTCGTCCTGCAAGCCGTAGATGTCGATGAAGATGCGGTTCAGTTCCTCTTCGTTGGACTTTAACTTTTGGAAACGGGCTTCGCATTCTTGTGCCCATTGGGTGTATTTGTCTGAGATTAGTTTTGACATTATATTTCCCTCTATTTAGATTTATTTATAACAAGCCAACTTATATATTTAATTTACTATCTTACTATCGTCAGATTTCGTACATATAGAATTTAATATTTTATCAGCCGATATCATAACAGAAATATCACTTATATCACCAATATTTAATTCTATATGATCTAAATTTTTATCATCAGAAACGAATACAAATCTCACTTCTTGTTGATATAAATATCTATCTCGTTTCCAAAATGCAATGTTCCACATCCCTTTAAGTAATGATATAATAAGATTTGCATTATCTTCATTCGGCTTAAAATAATGAACAGCGTCAAAATGTACTTGCATTCCTTGCTTACTTGCTGCTTTTTTTACACGGGATATAAATTCTTTGTAATCTGTAATTATTAATGCAGTATCTCCAAATGTAAGCATTTTTTCTTTTTGTTGATCTGTAAAAGAAAATTTGTTTTGGTTTAAACCAATTCCAAACATGCAAAATACATAATCATTGGAACTTTCAGTTGAAAGTAATGCATCTTTTAATTCTATCGTTTCATTTGTTTTTGGATTAAATAAATATCCATTATTTATATGAAACATTGCTTCAAATTTATCTCCTATATCGGCATCGCCAGTTTCCTGTTCCAATTCACGATAATATTTTAAACAATTAGCATAAATTTTACCTTGCTTTAATTGTTTTATTCTATCAGAACTTTGAAACTTTATTAACGGATTGCCTTTTATTTTAAAAGTAATTTTTTCTTTCATATCTATGTCTCTTATTTTTCTTCCTCCATCACACCAGCGGGTGTCTCTCAAAATCCCAAGAAGTTTCGAAGCTATCCCAGTCATTCTTGCTTAGTTCAATATTTTTATCTACAAGTAATATGATGTTTCTTTTTTCTTTTTTATCATATGCAACAGGTAATGATGCAATTTGTCCACCCTCATAATTAAGAGTAGGAGATAAAGCACTAATTATAATTCTTACAACGTCCGAATTTAAAAATCCCATCATATATGACAAATCGTATTTTTTTGCAAAATAACACGCTCCAGCAACGTCAAATATGCTATGTTTTTTTAGACGAAATGAAATTTTTCCTGAACTAATTTTAGACCATGATGCACACGGAAGAAAATAATATTCGGTATTTGGAACAGTTGAACGAATTCTCCCATTCTTATCTGCAAAATTTTTAATTGCAGCCCCATTATTTTTCCAGTATAAAACACAATCATTATTTCCATACCATTTTCTATATGCTCCTCCTTTGTTGTAAGGAACATAATATGCGGACGTTGCGTCTAAATCTTTTTGTGAATCTGCGTTAAATTTACAATTATTTATATCAACCTCATACCAAAGTCGTACAAATCTGGCATTTTCCCCTGTTGTCATACCAAGTCTTGTGATTCCAACATCATTCAATCTCGGATATTTTTCAAAATCTTCTATAATCTTCTCACTCACCCAATAAGCCACAGGCGAGCCGGGGATTTTGGAGAAGTTTTCCTGCTTGGCGGTGTAACGGTGGTTTCCGCTGCGATACTCGGCTTCTTTCTCCCATTCGCCCACAATATCCACCAGCCGCACGTATGTCCCCTTGAAATCAACAACTCGTCTGCCGCAGCTGACAAACGCCGTTGTCTGTACCACTTCGCCGCCGATCTCATCAAATGCCCTTGCACCCAGATGTGCCATGTTCACAATGGAGTTCATCTTCAGTTTCTCCCGCAGCTTTTCATAGCTGGAGAGAAACATCCAGGCGTGCTGTGTAATCATAGCATACAAGCCGTTCCTCTTGACAAGCTGTCCGCACTTCTCCATAAAGCACGCAAACAAATCGCTCTTGCTGTCCGGAAAGTTCTTCTTCACATAGTCCGACAGCACCGCATTCATGCCGGAGCTGCCCATATACGGCGGATTGGTGCAGACCACGTCATATTTCTGCGACAGAATCTTATAAAGCTTCACCATCGCTTTCAGCTGCACCTCGTCCAGCCCGATCGTGGGATGGAATGCAGCCACCATCTCGTCCAGCCCCGCCGGTGCTGTCACCGTCATCAGCGAACCATAGGTGTCGGCGAACTGGAACTGCTCCACGAACTGCCGCAGACTGCCGCTCAGCATGGAGGTATTCACGCCCATAACGTCGGCGAAATTCGCAAGGTTTGGCTGGTTCTCCCCACGGAGAATGCGGCGGTTGTACTGTCTTGCTTTCATCATCACCGCAAAATATGCCAGCTGATACGCACGGCGGTCGATGTCCAGCCCGTAGAGGTTGTTCCGCAGGATCGACACCGCCGCATCACGCTCCGACCAGCCGCAGGCGGTGTAAATGTCCATCAGCACATCGAACGCATAGACGAGGATATGGCCGCTGCCCATGCACGGGTCGATGATCCGGATCTGTTCCGGCTGTATCTCCCGATACGCTTCCCGCAGCTGTTTCAGCTCCGCCCTGACGGTGTCCTCCTGCTCCGCCTCTTCCAGATAATACTTCCAGTCGGCGTGTTCCGGCTTGCCGTGTCCCTCTGTCCACAGTCTGCCAAGGGAGTTTTCCACCATATACCGCACGATCCAGTCCGGCGTGAAAAGCTGTGTCGCCGCCGGAATATCCGCCGCACTGATCTTGACGTTTTTCTTCAGGTTGGCGAACACCTTGTCCTTCGGTTCGGTGTTGTAGTACTGGTACAGCCAGCCGATGATCTGCACCTGATCCTGCCAGTCCTCTTCGGGAATGTCCTCCACCATGTGAGCGATGATGCTGTCCTCACGGAGCAGATTCTTCGGGAACAACAGCTCCGTCCAGCCGCCGATGTGCTCGAACATCTCCGGCAAGCCCTCGTGCAGGGCGTTGCACTGGGTGATGATGATGTACTGATACAGCCGTTCGTTTTCCTGATTTTCCAGCAGTTCCAGCACCAGTGCCTTGTCCAGTCCGTCGATTTCCAGATTCACCGCATCTGTCAGCACCTCCGGCTTGAAGCTGCCGTTCTCGTCCGAGAAAATGCGGACGTGGGACGGCAGGTAGTTGTTCACCTCCATGAACCGCAGAGCAATGAAACGGTTGAACCAGGTGTAGGCTGCCTCTTCCATGGTCTGGACAAAGCCGTTCGCCCGAATCCGTTCGATCAGCTGGGCACGCTGGCTGCGTTCTGCGGCAGTCAGCGTCTGACCGTTGACTGATTCCTGTGCCGGGTCATTTTTGCCGTCCGCTGTGATCTCATATTCAAACGCCTTCTGTGTGACCGCCTGGATCAGCGTCACTCTTGCCGTTACGGCAAAGTTTTTTATCGCATTCTTGTTCATATTCCACCTCAAATAATATGCAGCACATCGTGTCCATCCAGTTTTTGCAGCAGCGTTTTCCTGATCTCTGCAACGTATTTGTCAACGTCCGCCTCGCTTTTCAGCTGCATGGTGTGGCAGATGGTGCTGCGGCTCATGGTCACGGTATCCACGTCCGGCTCTGCCACAACCACCAGCTTTTGCAGATACTGCTGCCGGATATTGCTGATCTGGATTTTCATCGCATCGAGACTCGTCAGCTTTTCCGCATGTTCAGCAGTGGTTCGCTTTTCCGTCAGTGCCGCATCTGCCCGCTGGACAATGTTCCCCTGCTTGAGCGTATCGGCGGTCTGGTAGATTTCACCCATGGCTGCACGAATCTCTCCGAGAACCTCCTCACGCTTTTGTGCCAGCAACTTTGCATAGGTATCCTGCACCTGCTGCACCAGTTCCGGCAGCTCGCTGATGTGCTTGTACG
>ULZT01038187.1_pt1 | contig 11714 bp, 4 predicted proteins | sample 1963371 | NCBI WGS metagenome assembly ULZT01 (sample SAMEA4835897, study PRJEB28245) | human gut metagenome | biome: gut microbiome; material: fecal sample | place: Denmark | collected 2008
TACTCTGCACCTTATCCCCGGACGGCTGCACCGCCCATGTTCCTGACTTCCCCAAAATCACCGCACAAGCGCCAACACTAGACGCCGCCCTGCTCGAGGTCAAGCAGCAAATCCAAAAAGCCCTACGCCAGTACAAGAACCCGCCCATTCCCACCAAACAGGAACAGATCGTCGTACCGCAGAACAGCGTGCTGGTACTCGTCAAAGCGAGCTGACCGCACCGACCGCTCTTATATTTACCTGCCAACTCCGCAAAATTTATCAACAAAAAGCGCCCGGACGGTTGAAAAGTTCAGCCGTCCGGGCGCAGTCGTTTTGCCGTTTTGGGGTCATTTTGGGGTCAAAGTTACCAGCTTGTTACCACTTTTTCCATGATGTAGAAAAAAGCTCGTTGAAACTTGTCGTTTCAACGAGCTTTTGTTGGTTGCGGAGACAGGACTTGAACCTGCGACCTCCGGGTTATGAGAAATTCAAAATTTGTGCGTTAGGGTGCTGTTTTGTTGGGTTTGGTGGTGTTGCGTACCAAGGCTCGAAATAGATTTTGTCCCATGTGTACAAAAGAGTGCTGCATCGTGCTGACCCGTTCCAAACCCTTTTGGGGGCAGTTTTGGGGGCAAATCTGTGAGACGGATTCTGACTCGCAACGCTCAAATAAATGCGCAGCTTTGGTCTCATTGAGAAACATGAATACGAGCAGCACTGGGTTCTTGCCAGTGAAAAGCCCTACGAATCCGTATATAAGTTTTACCCTCTAGCAAGAAGTTGTACACAAGCACCACTCCACATCATCACTACACACTGCCCCTGTCGCCGCGAGAAACGCCTATGTTTGGGCGCGTTCAAACCGCATCTGCACGGTGTCCGTCCAGCCAAATACAGCCCTAAATTCCCCGCCTTCCGGGGATTTTTTTACCGCAACGGCATTTACCTAGACGGGATTTCCCTGTACCGGCAAATCCAACACAAATAAATACTAAATAAATAAAATACTAATATACTATTGTATCCTATCCGTAAAACCACAAAAAATTGGATTCTTCCCGCTATGGTCTTACGACCATGCGTGCAACTTAACACCGGAGAGTACAACTTACGATTGCAAACCGCCCCTGCAAAGTTGTATAATAAAAGCACCGATATTTCGCGCAAAAGGTGGTCGGAGCAGATGGATATGGAGAACTTGATCGGTGAAACAACCGAATACGACAAGAAAGCGGCGCTTGAGGTAAAAAAGCCCAAAAGCTGGTGCAAGAGCGTAAGTGCTTTTGCGAACACGCTGGGCGGCGCGCTGATTTTCGGCATGGCGGATGACGGGCAGATCGTTGGGCTGACCGAACCCGACAGCGACGCCGAGAAAATCAGCGAGATCCTCAAGACGCGCATGGAGCCTATTCCGGAGTTTCGGCTGCGGTTTCACAAGACCGAGGACGGCAAGGTGCTGCTGATTCTTGACGTGTTCAAAGGCGAGGAAACGCCCTACTATTACTCCGGCGACGGCACCTTAGAGGCGTTTGTACGCATCGGAAACGAGAGCGTCAGGGCATCTGCCACCGAGCTGAAACGCCTTGTTCTGCGCGGCAGAAACACCTCCTACGACTCTCAGATGACGCTTTACAGGGTGGAGGACTACGCCTTTTCCAAGCTGCGGGAGCGCTATAAGAAGTGGACGGGAAACAGCTTTGACAACAAAGACCTTGGGCAACACCGCACAATTCCCGCCTTACGGCTTAAGCACCGCTTCGGCGGCTGCGGCACGGCATCTGCGTTGCCAAAATGCTCGCCAATACACAAAGTATTGCCTGCGCTTTTGGCTTAGCAGCTGCCGCACCTCGCTCGCCGTATCGGCACTTAGAATTATGCGGTATTGCCCATGTTTCTTTCGGTCTGGCAGACGAAGGCGGCTTTTTGACAAATGCCGGTGCCCTGATTGCTGATGAAAGCCCGATCCGCTGGTCACGGTTGTTCTGCACACGCTGGAATGGGCTGGACAAAAGCGGCGGCACAATGGACGCGCTGGACGATGCCGAGTATTCCGGCAGTGTGCTCTCTTTGATTGAGAATGGCGAGGCGTTCATCAAGCGCAACGCCCGCATGATGTGGCGCAAAACACCCAACTCGCGGGAGGAACTGCCCGAATACGTCGAGCGCAGCTACCACGAGGCGCTTGTCAACGCGCTGGCGCACCGCGATTATCTCGTCTACGGCAGCGAGGTCCACATTGACATCTACGATGACCGGCTGGAGATCTACTCGCCAGGCGGAATGCCGGACGGCTCTATCATTCAAGACCGCGACCCGCTTACCGTGCCGTCCACCCAGCGCAACCCGGTGTTGGCCGATGTGTTCAACCGTCTGGGCTACATGGAGCGCAAGGGCAGCGGCTTTGGGAAAATTCTGAACGGCTACAAGACGCAAATCAACTACACTGAGGATAAGCGCCCTACATTCCGTTCTGACCGATACCAGTTTACGGTCATCATGCCGAACTTGAATTACGGTGTCCCTCAAGATGTCCCCCAACGTGTCCCCCAAGATGTCCCCCAAGATGATTTGGATGCCAAAATTCTGGCTTTAATCAAAAAAGACAACAAAATCAGCACCGAAAAACTCGGCATGACGCTGGGCGTCAGCTACAAAACCATCCGCCGCCATATCAAGGCGATGGGAAATGTTCACTACATTGGCCGTGGTTTCAGCGGGCATTGGGAAATTCACGACAAATCATAACCCCACGTTGAACGTGGGGTTTGCAAAACAGCCCCATAGGGCTTCAATACCAGCCGCGCCTAAAGGCGCACAATGAGCGACGCCAACCGCACGTGGCGTCGCTTTTTTACTTGCTTATTCTACCGTCCGTGGGAATCTCCGGCGAATCATCTTCGTCAAAGTCCGCTACATTTTTGAATGGGTCCTCATATTCTTTGAAGCTCAACTGGTCGCACATCTGGTCGTTCACTTCCCGGTCCTTGATGTACCTCTTTATTGCGTCCGCGGTTTCGTTTTGTAAGAAGCTTCAGCTTTTCGGCTAACGCTTCCTACGGCCGAGCGCGTAGTGGTCTTGCAGCACCTAGTTGTTGCCCATGCCGGGCACACTAAAAATGCTCCCTATATAGCTTTCAGTGTTTTTTCACTGTTCGCTATATAGGGAGCATATCATTGCCGGACGGGGGCTTTGCTTATACGGGCTTACAACCGTAGACGCAACTTAGCGGTTCTTCTTGCGAAGGAACAGGAAGCACAGGGCAGCCAGGCTGGCGATGGCCACACCGGCAACGGGGATCAGCGGGAAGTTGTCCGACGTCTGCGGGATGGGTGCCGTCGTCTTGGCGGGCGCGGGCGTTGTACTGTTGGTCGTGGTGTTGTTCGTCGTGTTATTTGTGGTATTGTTGGTCGTATTGTTCGTGGTGTTATTTGTGGTATTGTTCGTCGTATTGTCAGACGGAGCCGGGGTCGCAGTGGGTTCTGCAGTCGGGACCGGGGACGGCTGGGCCTTGGCGGTCCAGCTGACGGCGAACGGAGACAGTTCCGTAACATGGACCACGAGCTTGCCATTCTGCAGGGTCGGGGTCAGCAGCTCAACCTCACCGCTGTCCTTCATGTGGCTGACGAGGATGGAGAACTGGTCGTAGTTGGCCGCCGTGATGCCCTTGGGCAGGTCGAACGTAACGTCGATGCCGCCTGCGGGGAAGTACGCGTCGGTTGCTTCGCTCCAGTGCGCGCCGTTGTCGGTGCTGATCATCAGCTTGACGTCGTAGACCTCGATGTTGTCAGCAGACTGGTTCTTGCTGATGGCCTTCTTGAACGCCTCGGTGATCTTCTCCGGCGTGTCGTAGCCCTTGTCCTTGATCCCCTGCGGGATGTTATCCTTGGTCAGGGTATCCTTGACGACCTCGGTTTTGGTTTCTGGCGCGGGCTCCGGGGTCTTGACCTCACCGGATACCATGATGAAGCTGACCTGCACAGCGGAGGTCGTGTTTGCGTTGGCGGCAACCTCAACCGTCAGCACACCGTCGGCGTCAGACTTCAGACCCGTGAAAGCCAGCGTGTCGCCCTTGCCGGTGCAGCTGGTGTAGTAGTTGTAACCAGTCTGCAGTGTCTCACCGTTGATCTTTATGTCGGCCAGACGGGTCTTGCCGCTCTCGACCCAGCCGGTGGGGTTGAACATGCCGACGTAAACGGTGTAGTCCTCGCCGGTCAGGTTGTCAAAGCGGTAGGTGATGCTGTTGGTGCCGGACGCATAGCGCATGCTCTCATAGATGCTGGCGTTGCTGTTGCGCAGCGTTCCTGCAGTGCCCGTGTAGCCGAAGCCGGCCTCTGCACTGTAGGCGCCGTCGTTCACAGCGGGGTCCTGCTTGAGTGTATCGGCGCTGGCGTTCATGATGGCGATGTAGTCGCTGCTCAGAGCCAGGCTTTCCTTCTGCGGGTTGGCGAAGTAGAGCAGGTTCTTCGGGACCACGGTAGCCGTGGTGCTGATCTCCAGGTCGTTGCAGTTAGTCAGCTTGCCGGTGACGGCAGCCGTGCCGGGGTTCTTCAGACTGTCAGCGTTCCATTCGACCTTGCTGGTGATAGTTTTGCCCTGAGTGGTCACGCTGACCTCCGTGGGCAGGTTGCTACCGTCGGACCAGACGACGTCGGGTAGCTCGGTGTTGACGGTGGTGGGCAGCAGCTGATCCAGACGGTCCAGCGTCCAATCCTGCTCACCCAGGACGGAAACGGTGTTGTCGGTGTTCATCTGGATCGGCAGCCATACGGTGCGGCTGTCGGTCAGGTTATCACCGTTCCAGCGGTCGCCCATATAGATGAACTTGCCGGCCTCGGCGTCGATGGGCAGCACGTAGGTGACCTGCGTGTTGAACATCTTGCCGGTGTCGTTCTTGGCGGGGTTGCCCACCTTCTCCCAGCCGGAGAGCATATCTTTGCTGCGGTAGTAGATGTGGGCGGTGCTGTTCCAGCCGTCGGTGCCGCTGGTCAGCAGGTAGTAGTAGCCGTTGTACTTAAAGACCGCGGGGGCCTCACGGCTGTCGTCGCTGACGATGCGGGCGGCGAACTCGGTAGCATCGGCCTGGTCAGCCTCGGCGGCCAGACCCGTGTAGTCCTTGTTCAGCAGCGAGACATAGAGCTTTGCGTTCATTTCGCTGGAGTAGATGACGTAGGCATCATCCGCTCCGTCATTGTTCTTGTCCACGCCGGTATCGACGAAGACGGTCATGTCGCGGGCCTCGCCCAGACGGCTGGCGTTCAGCGACGTGTCGTAGTTCATGCGGGTGACATTCTGCACTGTGAAGGGGCCGAACGGGCTGTCACTGGTGGCGATACCGACCATAGCGCGGCTGTAGCGGCTGGCAGGGCAGTTGCCAACGCAGCCACCGGCCACCCAGCTGTTCAACTTATCGTTATTGTACAGCGGGCCGTCAGCGTGCCAGATCAGGACGAACTGCTTGGTGCTCTCGTTGTAGATCATCTTGGGGCGCTCAGTGACGCAGTAGCTGCCGTACAAGGTCTCAAAGGCCAACTGCAGGCGGGTTGTGGTCACGTTGCGCACGCTGTCATCCTGGCTGTCCGGGTAGAGCAGGCTCGTCGCCGTGATTGGCTCCTCGTCATAGCTCTTGGCGGTCCAGCTGATGTCGTTCAGGTCCGTGGGGGCCTTCTCGTACTCGGTGACATAGGCGCGCAGGAAGTTCTTGACATTGCGGAACTGGCTCTCGGTCACACCCTCGGGTGCGGCGGACAGCTTGCCCCAGGCCTTCAGCGTCTCGAGGTTCGTGGCGCTGAGCTGCATGACGTTGTAGTCCTGCGTCGTGCCGGTGCCGCTGGCACCTGGGCTGGAGATGATGGCCTTCTCGGTGCCCTCCTCAATGGGCAGGATGGTGCTCTGGGTGTAGAGGATGGTGCCGTGGTCGGTCCAGTTGTACAAATCAGTGGAGCTGTAGCAGCGCACGCCGTCCACAGGGCGGGTATTGTTGGTCTTGTCCTCACCGAACCAGAGGTAAACAGCCTTGCCCTCGGTGATGTCACCATCGCCGTCCAGGTCATAGTTGACACAGCCGTCGCCGGTGCCCTCCTTCAGGGCCATGGCAGAGCCGCCGTGGGCCTGCATGGGCAGGCCGGTGTCAGCCTTGATGACCGTACCGGTGGTGCCGGGGATCGAGGTGTTGGTCTCGGGCAGGGTGCGCAGACCGGCGTACTGGGAATCCAGGGCGCTGGCGGCGCTGCGCAGGTCCTCGGTGGTTGCGGCGTCGTCGGCAACCAGCGTGTCGGCGGCAGCCAGGGCGTCGTTCAGCTCGGGCAGCGTGTCAGCCACGCCGGACTTGTTACCGGTGTACTGCCAGCTTTCGAGCTTGTCGGTAGCGTACGCAATGCCATTGTCGGCGTCGGTCTGCAGGGCAGCGCGGATCTCAGCGATCTTTGCCAGCAGCTCCTCACGGGCGACAGTGGAGGGGTTCTTGGCCTCGCGGCGGGCTGCGGTCTCATTGGCAGCGCTGCGGGCGCTCACGGCGGTGGGCTTGACAACAATGTTGTCGTACTGGCCGGTCAGCAGGTAGTTGGTGCCGACGTTGCGGGCGACGGTAGCGGCGATGTCAGTGGCCTCGCTCAGCTTGAAGCCGATGTCCGCGATCTCGCCGACCTTCGTGCCATTGACGTAGATGGTCAATGCGCCGTTGCCGCCGTCGGTCTCCTTGTAGACGAAGGCGAAGGCGTTCCACTCGCCGATGGCAATATCGCCCAGCGAGATTTCGTTCTTGCTGACGCCCTTCGTGGAGCCGTCAACACCGTAGCCCACCTTGCCGTCATAGGTCAGCAGGTGCAGGCGGTTGCTGCCGGTGCTGATCGTGAAGGCGGAGCGCATGGCGGTCTTGGTTTTGTCGCTGCTCGGTTCCTCGATCATCACATCGGCCAGCAGGGTGAACTGGGTGCGGCCAAACAGGTTCTGTGCGTCGGTGATGGTCGCATGGTAGTCATTCTTGTTGTTCCACTGGGTGGAAACCTTCAAGATGGTATTCCAGGTGTCATCGGTCAGGGTCGCGGTGTTAGCAGCCAGCGTCAGGCCGCCGTTGTCCTCCAACACCTTGTTGAAGAAGCCGGACTCGGAGCCTACCGCCTTGCCGTTGACAGCCAGCCAGCTGATAACAGGAGCCTGGGTGCCGGTGGCGGTGACGGTGTAGCTGACGACCTGGTCCTCCTCAATGGTGAAGGTCAGGCTGTTGATGATGTCGCCGCTGCTGCCGGACAGGTTCAGCGTGGCGGTGTCGGTCAGGGCGTTTCCCTCCTCGTCGGTGACTACAGCGGTCATCGGGCGGGTTTGGCTCCACCACTCGCGGTGGGCACTGGTCAGGGTGTAGGTACCGGCGGGCAGGGTCAGCGCGTAGGTCAGTGTCTCGCCCTTCGCGTTGTTCTTGCCGTAGATACCGGTAGCTGTCTTGTCTGCAGTGCCGGAGTAACCCTTGGTACCTGCGTCGGTGTCAACAAGGCCCCAGGTGTTGTTGCTGGTCTTGATCTGGTCGAACTTGTCGTTCAGCATCTTTTCGCCCAGCGCCTTCTTGTACAGCTCGTAGGTCTCGGTGGTGCCGCCAGTCACACTGGTGGGATCACCGGCCACGGTGTCGATAAAGTAAACGGTGTCGCCGGGGATGACCTCGGTGATCTGAACGCTGACGGTCAGGGGCTCGCCCAGCGCGTTGACGGCGTCCTTCACGGTGCCGCTGATGGAAGCGGACTTGTAAGCGTTCGCATCCAGTGCGTTGGTGTCGCCGTTCCACTCAACAGACTTCGTCTCGGTGGTGCCGTCGGCCAGCTTGACCTCGACCTCGGCGGGCAGGTCGCCCACGCCGCTGCCGGTCACGTAGTACTCCAGCGTGGGCAGCTCGGTCAGAATCTCGGTCACAGCGCCGTCCGCACCTGCCAGACGCTCGCCGATGGTGTTCAGGGCGTCGACGTTCAGGGTGCCGGACTTCAGCACGATCTTGATCGTGTGCTTACCGGCAGTCAGGTCAGACATAATATAGGCTTCGCCGCGGGTCGGGGCTGCCTTGGTGGAGGCGTTCTCTGCCTTCAGCTCGCCGTCAACATAGACGTCGATGACAGCGGAGCCGTCGTTGCCGCCCATAATTGCAAAGCCGCTGCCGTCCACCGTGAAGGTGAAGGAGGAGCCCGCAGTGCTGGAGACGGACATAGTGCGGTACCAGTTGTCAGCACTGCCACCGCCCGGGTTGTTGATGGCCCAGGTGCCGTTGTAGGCAACGCCGTCGTCCTGGCCGTCGATCATGGCGGTAGCATACGGGATGCCGCCCTTGACGGTCTTGATCTCGAGGTTATCTGCATAGACCTGCGTCCAGTTGGAGCTGATCTTCACACGGCCCGAGAGCATCGGGTTGGCATCGGTATAGCTGGTGACCTTGTTGCCATCGATGTAGGCATACACGGTGTCGCCCAGGCCGACGAGCTTCAGGTTGTACTTGCCCTCAGCATTCTTGGTGACGGTGCCGCTGGCAATCTGCGTACCGATACGGTACAGCTTCCAGCTGCCTGCGCCGTTAATTTCCAGCGTGTAGCCGCTGTTGTTCCAGTTCATGCCGGTCTGGGCACGGATAGTCAGGCGCTCGTAGCGGCTAGCCTCTGCGCCCGGCAGGGTCACGTCAATGGAGGCGCTGTAATCCATCCAGCGCCAGTCGCCGACGATGGTCGCAGGGTCGCCGCCGTTCCACTGGTTCACGCTGGAGGCATTCTCCTGCTTGAGCTGGCCGTTCTCAACGATCCACGCGCCGTGGGTGTCCAGCATATAGCGGGGCTCATTGCCGCGGGAAACCAGATAGTTCTCGGTGGTCTCCTTGCCGGTGGTGGCATTGTACACCGTAACGTCTTCCTCGTTGGTATACTCAAAGTTATCCGCGTAGAGGTAGTCGTCGGTGGTGTTCTGGTTTTTACCGGTGTAGTCGGTATCCAGCACGGTACGCTTCTCGGTCTGGATGTAGTCGCCGCTGCCGTCCTCAGTGGGGAAGCGCTCGGGCGTGGTGTCCAGCGTGGTCGCGGTCACGACGCTGTAGGCTGGCACGGTGACATAGGCGATGCCGTCCTCAATCTTGACATCCTCACCCTGCTTCAGGTAGTCGTCCGTGACGGTGGTCCAGATATGCAGCGCGTCGACGGAGAGGTTCAGGTCCGACGTCTTGATGGCGAAGGTTTTCTCGTTCTGGGTGTTGTTGATGAACACGGTGGAGAAGTTCGTCTTATCGGGGGCAGCCAGCGTCATGTATTTTGTGCAAATTTGTGTACCGCAGAATCTCCGCTATATTTCAGTTTTTGGTTCATCATTTTTAAAGAAGAGAACTACATATCGGCCAATTAAAATTTTTTTGTATCCTCTCTACCGAAGCCCCTGATTGCGGGAGTAACCATAAATTGCAGGGGTTTCTTCCAGACGATGCTGCACTTCACAAAAGCCTTTCACAAATGAGCGAATTGCTTATTGAGAATCGAACTGCCTTAGCAACGGATGCACCGGTTGCCGTCCACAGCGAGATAAAATGGAAGCCTTAAAATCAAGTCGTCGAAATTACAATTCTTCGACGAAACAAATCGAGTAAGAGTCTCTTTTAACTAGAAAGCCGACCTCTCACACCACCGTGCGCACCGGTCTGTACATGTCGGTCCAACCGCATAAGTGCAAGGACTCGTAGTAGCGGAGGATACTAAAATATCCTGCTGCTGCGAGTCTTGCGTTTGTAATGGAACCCTTTAATACAGGACTACCGGCGATACGCCAATAACCCAGTCTGGAATTCCCCCACTGGTATACCCTGTCAGCCAGGACGCCCATCTGTCTCAAGTTGCCTACCTTCGTTTTGGACTTCTTCCACTGCTTCCACGGCCTACTATGTGTTTCTGTTCATCGGTTCAGGCGTTTGCCCGCCTGCATTTTTTCGCTGACCTCCGACTTCCTTCAGATTCCACCTCACGATGGACATCCTTGCCTTCGGCTAACACTTTCTACTGCCGAGGGCGTAGTGGTCTTTCACCACCTAGTTGTTGCCCATGCCGGGCGCACTAGAGTTACAACAAACGCCCTGAGATGGACAGTTTGTTCGGGATACAATGTACCTGCACCTGCCATCTGCTGCGTGCCCGTCTTGCCACTGCGGAGGAGGTTACCGCGCGGCGGAATCTCGCGTTCACCCCCTACGACTGCCATGGCAGCCACGGATTTTAAGATTGCAATACCAAAATAGGTGGCACCGAAACGCAGAGAATCATTACCATCAAGCGTACACTGAAGGATTTGCAGTTTTTATATTTGTTTCTTCCCGGCAAACTCATGGCAAGTACCGCTCGCTTATCATTCTTTTACCGTCATCATAATGCGTACCGTATTCAAGAGATGTCGAACCATAATAGCAGCACTTGGGAAAATGAATCAGAACTGATTCACTTTTTCGTGTCAAGAATTTTGGATGAATCTAAACTGATTCACTCTGGAGCATATACGAATTTATATGGGTGTCCGGTTTGATTGTCCCCCCTTCTTGGGGTAGGTGCGTTTTGCAAGCATAGCGTTTGGATATCCACAAACGCATTTCTGGGGTGTACCCCAGACCCCCTCGCTGCTCTTGTGTGACGATAGTGACGCAGATGACGCTTGTGACGCTGTTTTGAGGATATCCCTATACCATATCCCAGATTCAGCGTCATTAGCGTCATCTGCGTCATTCTGATTTTGTGTTTCTCGTAATATCACTATTTTTGTTTCGAGCAGTAGTAAACTACAAGCGTCATTTCACTATAAGCGTGACGGTGGTGACGATGGTGACGGTGTTCGTGGGATAGGGTAAAGGGGTATATCAAAAACATCGTCATCACCGTCAGCATCGTCATTCTACAGGCAAGCCGTTTTAATCTGCGGCTTGCCTGTTTTATTTTGAGTAATGTGGCAGGGTTTTTGCCCCATTGCTTGTTAAAATGGATTTAGATATTTTGTAAAAGTGCAAGGGTTTTTAGCACAATGGGTGATATGCTGTTTTTGAAGTGTAATTTTGGCGTTTGGTCAGATGCGAAATCTTTAAAATATTTTTTCTTTGCGACATATTTGACCGTTTCTCAATGGCTATATAGTAGAGGTGCTTTTTCAAAAATTTTGAGGACAGTTGCAAAAGTTGCGACTGTCGGTCTGTATGATATGATTTGGAATCTTTCAAAAAATTTGAACTTTTTCTAAACAGTTTAAAAAACCTCGTAATTTTCGCCGTTCTCAGCGGCTATATAGTGAAAACCTTTTTATTTTATCTACATAGGAGGAACCCATGAACACGGAATTTCAAGATTTACCCAATGTTGTAAGTCCCAAGGAGGTGCAAACTTACTTCGGTATCTCACGCTCGACCACCTACCGCATATTCCATGACGCGAGTTTCCCGGCGTTCCACATTGGAAACCGACTGCTGGTGCGGCGGGATGAACTTCTGGGCTGGCTGGAGCAGCAAAAGGTCAATAAAGCCCAAAACGAGAACCCGAAGATTGTCGGATCTGATGAATAGCTTTGTGGTCGTACCTGTGGTAGTCTTTGTGTCACGAAAGGAGACGATGCAACGTGAAAGACACATCTAAAAAAGCCCTGCGCCGTGGGCATAACGAGGGCAATATTCGTCAGCGTACAGACGGGCGGTGGGAGGTGCGGCTATCTGCCGGAATCGACTACAAGACAGGCAAGCCCCGGCGTACATCCA
>ULZT01047378.1_pt1 | contig 11663 bp, 9 predicted proteins | sample 1963371 | NCBI WGS metagenome assembly ULZT01 (sample SAMEA4835897, study PRJEB28245) | human gut metagenome | biome: gut microbiome; material: fecal sample | place: Denmark | collected 2008
TTTAACAGTGTTATTTATTTACGTGTGTTAAATAATAACACCGTCAAATTTCCGTGTCAAGAAATTTGACGGTGTTTATGTTTTTTTTAGAAATCAGGCCACTCAAATAGAATTTGACAAACGCTGCCATTTTGTTTAGATTAGAAGCAAATACGAAAGGACATCTTCATTCCCATGCCAGGTTTTATTTTACATCTTACCGCAGCCCAAATGCTGTTAAAGCACCTCCCGTCCCACCCGGATTTTCCATATCCGATTTCATCGGTAAATGATTTTCTGATCGGAAATCTTCTGCCGGATGCGACGCAGCAGAAAGAATCCTCCCATTTCCGCGATCCGCTTTACCGCGAAAAAATGATGGTATTCCCGGATCTTACACGGTTTACAGCGAAATACCGTTCACTTCTGCCAGATTCGAGCGCACTGGGATATTATTTTCATCTTTATATTGACCGGAAATTCTTTAAGGATTTCATTCCGCAGATTGTGGAATTTTATAATGCGGATGGAGAAATTACAGATATGAGAGATGAGATTGCAACGGTTTATATCAAAAAATCGCGGACATCCATTCCTTTTTCCAGATATCTCACGGAGGAGTATTATTATGGGGATTATACACGAATGAATACATATCTTGTCAACCGCTATTGCATCCCGCTCGATCTCGATTCCAACGTCACGAACCCTGGAATCACAGAAATTCCGTATGAGAACGTCCAACAGGTACTTGACCTCCTCCATCACTTCCTCTCCGTCCCGCCGGAAGCCGCGCAGGATCTGAAGGTCTTTCCGCTTGAAGAGCTGCTTGCGGCACTGGAGCAATATGTAGAAGAGTTTTTGGCTGTGCCGAATAAGTATGTTCCATAATTTTCCATTCAAAAAGGAGCAGAACCCACACCGGATTCCGCTCCTTTTTCAGAATGTAATTTTTCCGTTTTCTCTTACACTACATCTTGAACGATCCCTTCTCTGTCATCCGTATCCATTTGTTTTTTTCTTCGATATTCCGTCGGTGTCCTCCCATAATATTTCTTAAATGTCTTGCAAAAATAATCCATATTTTCAAATCCCGTCTCGCCGGAAATTACAGTTATCTTTTTCTCCGTCGTAGCCAGAAGCTTTGCAGCCTCCTGCAGACGATACTTCACCAGATAATGCACCGGCGTATCGTGAAGATATCTTCGGAACAGATTCAATGCCGTACTCTTGCTCACCATAGCCTGCCCGGCGATATCCTCCAATGTAAGATTTTGTCGGAAATTTTGATGAATATATTGCATCATCAGCTGTGTTCTTCCCTGTGAGGATGCCGTATTTTCTCTTTTTTTCTGCAGCACTTCCGAATCCATGTGCAAATAAAGCAAGTGCCACAATTCCTGCGTCAGAAATAAAGTAACCAGTTCCCGGTCTTTGTCTGATTCCTGCGCTTTGAGAATTTTCTGCATGAGCTCCAGTGCTTCTGCCTGCCATTTTATTTCCCTGCAAAAGACAATGCAGTCCACCTTACACGCCTGTATCGGTGCAATGTATTTTTTGTAAATCAGGCTGTCTGCCGGAGCGAGAAATGTCGGTTTCAGAACGAAATTTGGCACAATCGCATGGCCTTCAGAAAAATAGCGATGCAAAATCTTTGAGTTAATAAAAATGCCCGTTCCCTGTCCCAGTGAAAACTGCTTTTCGCCAACCCAGAAGGTTGCTGTTCCCTCCTGTACAAAAACAAACTCAAACTCCACATGCCAGTGCCATTCTACACAATGAAAATCAAACAACGCAAGATCGTCGTAATACAATTGAAACGGATATTCACTGTTTCCATGCTGTATCGTTTCCATCATGCTTTCATCCGTTTGGATCTTGTTATAAAATGTATTAAATTCCATCTTTCCCCGCCTCCGTTTTTCAGGCACGCCCCTCTCTATTTTACGATATTATACAATAAACAGACGATATATTCCAGTGAAAGCGACACTATTTTACGTTATTATACAAAAAGAATCGTTGTCGCTCCATGGAACACGGTGAACGGCAACGAAACGAACACTACGGCCGCAGCAGTTCTGCCATTTTAAAAAACGGAGTATATCATCATGAAAAAGAACTACCACAAAACCTTAATTGCCTGTTATCTTGGATTTATCACGCAGGCAATTTCTGCAAATTTTGCACCTTTACTATTTCTTACCTTTCACAGAACTTACCATATTTCTCTTGGAAAAATTGCGTTTATCTCGACAGTATTCTTTTTCACACAACTTCTTGTCGATTTGTTCTGTGCCAGATATGTCGATAAAATCGGTTATCGCAGGTGTGTCGTTGCTTCTGAGATTCTTTCCGCCTGCGGCCTGATTGGACTTGCCTTTCTGCCCAATATTCTGCCAAATGCCTATGCAGGAATTTTGCTCAGTGCCATGATCTATGCCGCCGGAAGCGGACTGATTGAGGTTCTTGTCAGCCCAATCGTAGAGGCTTGTCCGTTTGACAATAAGGACAGCGTTATGAGTCTGCTTCACTCCTTTTACTGCTGGGGGTCTGTAGGCGTCATCTTACTTTCCACTGCTTTTCTGGCAGTTTTTGGTATGGAACGCTGGCCGATCCTCGCATGTATCTGGGCTGTACTTCCACTGTACAATACGTTTAATTTCCTTTCCTGCCCGATTGAATCACTCACCGGAAGCGAAGAAGGACTTACCATTCGTCAGCTGTGCCGTCTTCCCATTTTCTGGATTTCCCTTGTTCTTATGGTCTGCGCCGGAGCAAGCGAGATTTCGATGGCGCAATGGGCTTCCGCTTATGCCGAGTCTGCATTAGGTCTCTCAAAAAGCATTGGAGACATTGCAGGACCGTGCCTGTTTGCTGTGATGATGGGCATCAGCAGAACCTTCTATGGTAAATACGGGGAAAAAATTGACTTAACAAAATTTATGATCGCATCCGGTACACTTTGCCTGATCTGTTATCTGGCTGCAGCTCTCGCACCATATCCTCTTTTAAATCTTATAGGCTGCGTTGTGTGTGGTTTCTCTGTAGGAATTATGTGGCCGGGAACCATCAGTATTTCATCCTCTAAAATTCCACTCGGCGGAACTGCACTGTTTGCACTTCTCGCCATGGCCGGAGATATGGGCGGTTCCATTGGCCCATTTGTTATTGGATTTGTCACACAAAACACCGGCGACGATCTGAAGGCAGGTATGCTGGCCGGCTGCATTTTCCCTGCTGTACTGATTTTGTCTGTTTTTCTGCTCCGACAAAGGAACGCAGAGCAAAAATAAGCACCGAAGAGATACTGTAACGTGTCTCAGACACAGGAGCCGGACAGTCCGGCTCCTTTTTTTCATGTCTCTGCAATATTTCTCACAACTCCCGAAAACAGAATCGATCCGTCCTGCCCCGTGACAAGAAACAGGAATGGACGATCCAGTACGAAGTCGATTTCGTCGTCCGGTATTTCTGCTGCGGTTTCTGAAACGCCGAGTTCTGTATACGCTGCTCCGGTTACTCCGTTTTCGTCGATTTCAAGCATGGCGGCGTGGTCTGCTTTGCTCAGGTATAAATTCTCTTTGTCCCCTGTTAATGGGCTGAAATCTGCCAGATCCGCATCCAGTGCATCCGTTACACCCAGTGCGCGCACCGTTTCGATCAGGTCTGTTTTCTCCGATACTTTAAATTTAGGAACAGACAGGTTCACCATAGGGGAATACCAGTTATCACTGCTTTCATCCCGCCGTATAACCTTCATCAGATCCGGATCCGATACCAGTTCATTGACATCGGTATTTTCATCCGGAAGCAGGAAATACATGGAGCCGCTGTCCTGAAGGCTAAGGCTGACTGCACGGAAATGTTCGCCCTGGTAGACATCCATCCATTCCGTTTTCTTCATCATGTCCACAGTGGTATCTCCCGCAGCTCCGTGGAAGGTTTCCTTCTCTGTATTTACTTCCCAGAAATTCTCCCGCCACATCGCCTTATAATAGATGGTTGATACCAGTTCAAATACCGTTTCCGGGGCGATCGCCATATTTTCGGTGTATTCTTTTAAAAGCCCTCCGGTATTATCATCCGTCCAGGTCCGCAGAGCCTGATTCATCTCTTCCGATCCGGGAGTCCCACGGAAGGTCGATGCATAATACTGTTCCGCCAGCCGCTGCAGCGTTGTGTCATTGTATGTTTCCTCACCATCCAGCCACAGCGAATTTGCCAACACACTGTTCAGCGCGGGCGTGTCTGCATAATTGCTTTCCCAGAGTGAAGAAACATTTTCCCGCAACGTATCCATATCCTGAGCGCCAAGCATGTCGAGAATCTGCTGCCGCGTATTTCCATCCGAAGTTTCCGCCAGCATCGCAAACGCGATATACAGATTGATCGGCGAGCAGACGGTATTTTCATCTTCTGAAACCAGCATTTGTTTCATCAGGTTCTGATAATATGCATCCATTCCCGACTGCAGTTCTGCTGATTTTGCTGTCAACTCCCGGTACGAATCCCACCAGTCCCAGTGTGCATCGCTTTCCATGAATTTCTGTGCATCCATTGTCCGCTCCACAGATGCCGGATAAGCCGCCAGAACCGTCGTTACCCCCGACGGATAACGGACTGCAGAACCCTCCCGACCGTTTCTCCATGTCGCAACCCCCAGCACAGCTCCGCCGATGATCACCGCGCAGGCTGCGGCGGCCGTCCATTTTTTCCATACGCCTCTTCGCGGGTGGCGATCACTCCGTGCTTTTTCCACCATACCAGGCTCCAGATTTCCCAGCACTTCAAACAATTCTTCTTTCTTCATAATTCGAACCCCCTTTCCGTCAAGTGTGTATGCAATTTTCCACGGATCCGGTTTAATGAAACTGAAATATAATTTTCACTTCTTCCCAGCCGCTCCGCGATTTCACCGATACTGTCTACATACCAGTACCGCAGGACAAACATGCATCGTTTCTCCTCCGGCAGCTTCTGCAGAAACTGATTGATCTCCGCGATCAGTTCTTTCATCTCCCACTGCCTCTCGATATCATCTTTTCCCGAAACACATTCTTCCAGCTCGTCCAATACCGCATCCATCTGACTTTCTCCGCGTTTTTTGCGATGCATTTTTCTATACAGATCAAACGAAAGATTTCTCGTTATTTTTCCAAGAAATGTGGATAACAGAGACGGCCGGTGCGGCGGCATAGCGTTCCACGCGTGAAGCCAGGTGTCGTTGACACATTCTTCTGCATCCGCCGGATTCCGCAGAATATTCTGTGCAATGGACGTACAGTATGTACCATATTTCATCGCAGACTCGCTGATCGCTGTTTCGTTCCTGTCCCAGTACATTTGGACAATATGAGTATCCTCCATATGGAAATCCCCCTTTCATCTATCATCACGCCATTTTGCAGAAAATCTTACACTTTTCAAAAGAAATTTCAGTTCAAAAAAGGGCGTGACCAAAGCCACGCCCTTCCATTCTTTTATTTTCTTTATGCCAGAATCGGTTTCAAAGCCTCTGCGAGTTTTTCTTTCTCTGCTTCTGCCTCTGCCAGATCCTTGCCAAGTGTTGTGTAGTATACTTTGATCTTCGGCTCTGTTCCGGACGGGCGGACGATGACGGTTTCACCGTTTGCCAGTTTGTAGATCAGAACGTTTGCGGATGGGAGTCCGGTTTCTTCCGGTTTCTCGTAATCGGTTACTTTGACAACAGCGGAACCTGCGATCTCGGTCAGCGGCTGTTTTCTGAGGCCATCCATGATGCCGGCCATCTTGTCCATTCCGCTCAGACCCGGGAATTCGAAGCTGTCTACTTTGTTCAGGTAACGGCCGTACTCAGCATAGATCTCTTCCAGTCTCTGTTTCAGAGAGCTTCCGATGCTTCTGTAGTAAGCTGCCATCTCGCAGATCAGCATGGAGCCGATGACTGCGTCTTTATCTCTTACATACGGGCCAGCCAGGTATCCGTAACTCTCCTCGAATCCAAAGATGAAGCGGTCTACTTCGCCGTCTGCCTCAAGGTTTGCAATCTGATCGCCGATCCATTTGAATCCGGTCAGAACGCTGCGGAGTTCCACGCCGTAGTGCTCTGCAACAGCATCTGCCAGCGGTGTGGATACGATGGATTTTACAGCGACCGGTTTCTCCGGCATGGTGCCTTTCTCGATGCGGCCTGCGCAGATGTAGTCGAGAAGCAGAACGCCGACTTCGTTTCCGGTTACCAGCTCATAGCTTCCATCCGGGCATTTCATGGCGATACCAACGCGGTCTGCATCCGGGTCGGTTGCCAGCATCAGGTCTGCGCCGGTCTCTTTTGCAAGATCCAGGCCTTTTTCCAGTGCAGCAAAGATTTCCGGGTTCGGATAGCTGCAGGTGGTGAAGTATCCGTTCGGATACTCCTGCTCCGGAACGATGGTGATATCAGTGATGCCGATGTCTTTTAGTACACGGGTAACCGGTACAAGACCAGATCCGTTCAGCGGGCTGTAAACGAGTTTCAGTCCAGCGGTCTTGCAGAGGCCTGGACGAACCTGACGGGATTCGATGGCTTCGTACAGTGCATTCTTGCAGTCATCGCCGACGAAACGAATCAGTCCCTCTTCTACTCCCTGTGCAAACGGCATATATTTTACGCCGGTCAGGATATCGGTTTTCTGAATCTCTGCGTATACGATTGCTGCAGCATCATCGGTCATCTGGCATCCGTCCGGGCCGTAGGCTTTGTAGCCGTTGTATTTTGCCGGGTTGTGGGATGCAGTTACCATGATACCTGCATTGCAGTTATAGTAACGGGTTGCAAAGGAAAGTGCCGGTACCGGCATCAGTGCGTCGTAAATTCTGACTTTGATTCCGTTTGCTGCCAGAACGCCTGCTGCTGTTTTTGCGAATACATCGCTCTTAATACGGCTGTCATAGCTGATGGCTACGGTCTGGTTTCCGCCCTGTGTTTTTACCCAGTTTGCAAGGCCCTGTGTTGCCTGACGCACTACATAGATATTCATACGGTTTGTTCCTGCGCCAAGTACACCACGAAGTCCTGCGGTTCCGAATTTCAGAGATACAGCAAAACGGTCCTTGATCTCCTCATCGTTTCCTTCAATCCGTGCCAGCTCCGGGTTCAGATCTGCGTCTTCCAGATCAGCTGCCAGCCATCTCTTATACTCTTCCAGATACATATCTTTTTTTCTCCTGTTCTATTCTTTATTTGTAACTATTCAGCGCCATGCGAAAGAGAAGAAAATCGTGAATCATGCTTGCATGAATGCGCGGTTTTCTGGAATTTCATATGGCGAGAAGCAACATCGAGATGCAGCGCAAGCGGAATCGAGATGGGGTTCTGAATAGTTACCTTTCTTTTATGTCTCACTCTTATGTCCCCATGTAGCGCCACATAAATGTATGTATAGTCATAATATACCATAACTGTCCCAAAACAGCAATTATTTTTGGTAATTTAAGCAAAATTTTACCTCGGTTTTTCTCTGTTTTTCGACTCTATCCGCCGTTTTCAGACAGAACAGGACAAAGAAAAAGCGAGGACCCCAATAACGATTCCCGCTTTTTGTCTGCCTTATGATGGCAAGCCATACCGCAAAGTGGCGCTTTCAGATTGCGGAAATGGTTTTTCAAGCATGCTCCGGTCTGTGATTATAGTCGAATCCGCATTTTTCCAGAAATGCCCGTGCGATCACTGTAGCGCCGATCTGGTTCGGATGGATTCGATCCCAGGCGATGTAGGAGGAATGGCGGTACTGGAAGTAATCGTTGAAGACGGCCTGCAGGTCGATAAAGCGGCAGCCGTATTTCTCAGCCAGCTCGCTGCAGATCGCGCCGTAGGTGTCCATGCGTTTTCTCATCCAGTCCTCCCCATTTGGCTCCATGTAGTATGGGGTCATGAGGAAAATTCCTTTTACATTATCTTTTACGGAAAGAATCATCTTTTCGACGTTGGAACGGTACTCCTCCGGCGATACCTGCTCGTCCGGGATGGCCGGGCTGTCGAACTGTCTCCAGACGTCGTTGATGCCGATGCAGATGGATACCCAGTCTGGTTTTAATGATACGACATCGCGGTCGAAGCGCTGCAGCAGGTCACGGCTTGTGTTTCCGCCGATACCGGAGTTTGTCACGCGGAGATATACCTCCGGGTAGAATGCTGCAAGCATGTTTTCGACGATTCGGACATAGCTCTTTCCGACATTTTCAAATAAACCTTCCCCCACCGGCTGTGCACTCTCCATATCCGTTACGGAATCTCCTGCAAATACAATCCGGTCCATGTGTTTAAAAATCATTTCCTTGCCTCCCTTGGTCATAATAATAGATCAAAAAAACCTTCCAAATCCCATTATAATCTTGTAATTTCGACGGTACAAGGCAGATTTTGTAAATTTAAAGCGATTTTAAAGCGATCCAGACAAAAAAAACGACTGCGAAGCACCGTTTTTCAGCGCCCCGCAGCCGGGAAATTTCTTTTTTTGCAACGATTCAGAGCCATGCGAAGCCGAAGAAAAATCGCGAAACACGCTTGCATGAATGAGCAATTTTTCCGGAGTTTCATATGGCGAAAAGCAACATCGAGATAAGGCTCTGAATCGTCACCATTTTTTTAGTGAATAACGCTCAGTTTTCAATTCCATCCATATACGCATTGTAAATCGCCGGATCAATATTCTCTTTGATCGACTCATACACGCTCTGGGATGCCTCGCGGATGTCAGCTCTTGTCTGGCCATCGAGTGTCAGAATCTTCGTTCCGCTCTCCTCGATTTTCGCGATCTTGTCGACAATACGGGCATCGGACTGCTCTCTTGCGTACTCGGTCGCAATCTTTGCGGCCTCGGTCATGATCTCCTGCTCGTCTGCAGGCAGATCCTGGAAGAAGTCATCGTTGACGATCAGAGAAATCAGATGCGGCAGATGGTTCGTCTCCACTACGTAATCCTGCTGCTCATACAGGTTATTCGAAACGATGACCTCATACGGGTTCTCCTGCGCATCAATCGTGTGCTGCTGCAGGCCGATGTAAACCTCACTGAAGCTCATCGGCGTCGGGTTGGCACCGATGGCTTTCCAGAATGCCAGATGGTAGCTGTTCTCCATGGTACGGATCTTCTGGCCCTTGAAATCCGAAAAGCTGTAAACCGGCTTATTCGTACTCATGACACGAAATCCCTGATCTGCCATACCGAGCAGGTGATAGCCGCCCTCCGTATAAACATTGCTGATCAGATCGTAAAACTCCGGATTATCAATCTTCTCACGGCATTCATCGAGAGAATCAAACACACACGGCAGATCAAAAACAGCAAGATCACCCATAAAGGAAACCTGCGGTGCCGTATTCTGTACGACAAACGGAATATCACCATCGGCACACGTTTCAAGCAGATCGCGGTCGCCGCCGAGCGTTGAGTTTGCGTAAACCTGAATTTTCATTCTTCCATCGCTCAGCTCCGAAATCTCTTCCGCAAACTTCTCGGCAAAAATCTGTGTTACCGTGTCCTCCGGGCTCGCCGTTGCCAGCGGCCAGGAATAACGCTGTGTCGTCTCTTCTCCGGAGGAGCCGCAGCCGGCAAGCGATGCGCCAAGCGCAATGACAGCGGCAAGTGCCGTCACTTTTCGGAAAAGCTTTTTCTTTTTTGTCATCTTTTTCATCGTCCTTCGCTCCTCCTTATAAAATTCCAATCGAAATCGCCGGAATAAACGTAATCAGCAGCAGTGCCACAAGGAAGAAACCGATCATCGGCATAGCCTTCTTTGCGATCTGCATGACCGGAACCTCGGTCAGGGAGCTTGCCACGAACAGGTTGACGCCGATCGGCGGTGTTACGAAGCCGATCGCCAGGTTGACAACCATGATCACACCAAACTGAATCGGATCCATACCGATTGCCTGTATGATCGGCAGCAGGATCGGGGTCAGAATCAGGATTGCCGGTGTGGTATCCATCACCATTCCCACAATCAGCAGGAATACATTGATGATCAGAAGGATCGCAACCGGGCTGTGGAAGTTGTTCAGGATAAACTCGCTGACCGTCTGCGGTACCTGCATCAGCGTCAGCACACGGGAAAATGCCGTCGATGCCGCCAGAATAAACAGGATCGGGGTGAAGGTACGAATCGCCTCAACCAGAATGGACCAGATGTCGCGGATGCGGATACTCCTGTACACAAAAAGGCTGATGATCAATGCATAGAATACGGAGATAACAGCCGCCTCAGTCGGGGAAGCGACACCGCTGTAGATACAGCCAAGGATGATCACCGGGCTGAGCAGTGCAAAAAAGCTCTCTTTTAAAACGCGAAGCAGGCCTTTGTCATGCAGCACTTTGACTTCTGCATGGATCTTCTCTTTGTCCTCCCCATACCGTTTGCAGTGATAAACGGCATAAACCATCAGCAGCAGACCGATCATCAGACCCGGTACAATTCCGGCAAGGAACAGGTCACTGACCGAAGCGCCGGAAGCCATACCGTACATGATGAACGGAATACTCGGGGGAATGATAACGCCAAGGCCGCCGGCAACTGCCACAATCGCTGTGGAGAATGTCAGATCATAACCAAGAGTAGTCAGAATCGGAATTGTCATGCTTCCGACAGCAGCAACGGTCGCCGGAGCGGAACCGGAAATCGCACCATAAAAAAGGCAGGTGACGATAACAGCGCACGGCATACCTGCGGTGAATTTTCCGAGAAAATAGGCAAAGACATCAAACAGTTTTTTGGAGATGCCTCCCTTAGCCATGATGATACCGGAGAGGACGAACATCGGAACTGCCAGCAGGGGGAAGGAATCGAGACCTCCGAACATGGCACGGATCAGATATTTGGCTCCTACCGTAAAGGACAGGTCAAACACCGACGGAAGCACAGATGTGATTCCAAGGGTAATCGATACCGGAACAGCGATGACCAGCAATGCAACAAAAATCAAAAATAATACTACGACCGGCATTAGCGTTCCTCCTCGTTTGAATTTTTAATCGTATGAATGCGGTTGTCGATACCCGCGTTCAGGGCATTTTCTGTGGCGTTATCTGCTCCGGCATTTGCCTCAATGAAGGATTCCGGCGTATTGCGCTCCGGATGGGCCGGGTCGAAAACGTTCTCACCGCGTGCCACGCGGAACTCGATCATCCACCGCTGCAGAACACGAAAGGCAACCAGCACAAAGGAGACGAGCGGTGCTGCCTGGATAAAGTACATCGGAATTTTGCAGGCCGGGGAAAGCTGGCCGCTTTTAACCGACGACATCATATAGGAAAAAGCAAACGGAATCATATAGATGAAAAAAATCAGTTCAAATGTATGATTCACAATTTTGAAGATGGCTTTTCCTCTCCGCGGGAAAATCGCAACAAACTGCTCGATCTTGATGGAAAGGCATTTCTTACTGCAGTAGCTGACGCTTAAAAAACCGCACCAGATAAAAATATATCTGGTCAGCTCTTCCGACCACGACAGCGACATGCCAAGAACGTAACGACAGAAAACCTGGACTCCCATGATCAGCGTCATGGCGATCAGACCGATCACAAGAAGAAATTCTTCGAGATTTTCATCCAGCCAGTGAAATATTCTCTTCATAAAAGGCATACCTCCGTTAAATTTATAACAGAACAATAATACAAAAGGGACATCGGCATCAACAGCAAAGCTAAAAATACCGGTGTCCC
>ULZT01011307.1_pt1 | contig 11596 bp, 9 predicted proteins | sample 1963371 | NCBI WGS metagenome assembly ULZT01 (sample SAMEA4835897, study PRJEB28245) | human gut metagenome | biome: gut microbiome; material: fecal sample | place: Denmark | collected 2008
CTATGTCATGGGCCTCTGCTTTGTCACCGAGGGCGCCATCCCCTACGCGGCGGCCGACCCGCTCCGCGTGCTGCCCAGCTGTGTCATTGGCGCGGCCCTGTCCGGTGCCCTCTCCATGACCTTTGGCTGCGCCCTGCGGGCACCTCACGGCGGCATCTTCGTCTTCCCCGTGGTCGATCATACTCTGCTCTACTGCGTGGCGCTGGCCGTGGGCAGCGTGGCAGGCGCTGTGATCCTCAGCCTGCTCAAGAAGACCCGCGCCGAGGCATAATGTACAAAGCCATTCTCCAAACTTCATCATAAGCAAAAGGCCCCCGCTGTGCACTGGCAAACCAGACACGGCGGGGGCCGCTTTTGTTGAGAGGACGACTCCATACAAACACAAAAACCCGCCTGGCAGCGGGTTTTTGTGTATAAAGGGGTGGGAAAGTATATAAAGTGGTGAATCGCAATTTCAGGCAGGGAAGCTGTTTCAGGCGTTTTGCACAGCCTGTGGACGCGGAAGCCCCGCATCCGTACCCTGCGATATGTATTATACCAGCTCTTTCTTTTTTGTCAAATAGAAATTTCTTGAAATGCTTAAATTTGCACTTTACTTTTGAGGCAAAACTTTATATAATTAACACAAGCGAAATGAAATCCAACTTTTGCTAGGTTTATAAGTTTTTACAACAATGAAACTTTACTTTCGAAAATTTTTGTGGATTTCAACAGAATATCAAAGGAGACATTGTCCCATGGATGATTTGGACCGTAAAATCCTGGCCCTGTTGGCCAAAAACGCCCGGATGCCTGTCAAGGAGATCGCGGAGCAGGTAGCTCTGACCAGCCCTGCCGTTTCCAGCCGCATCCACAAGCTGGAGACCGATGGCATCATCGGCGGCTATACCGTCACACTCAACCGCCCGGCAGACCGCGTGTATGTGGATGCCCTCATCAGCCTTTCGGTGGCCCCCTCCAAGCACGAGGCGTTCCTGCACCTGATCCAGAACAGCAAGGAAGTGCTGCAGTGCTACCACGTCACGGGCGATTATACATTCCTCATCAAGGTCAGCTGCGGCAGTATGCCCCAGCTGGAGCATCTGATCCTCCAGTTCCAGAAGCTGGGTACCACCAGCACCCAGATCATCCTTTCCACCCCCGTCAACCACGGCGATCTGGAAGCCCTGATGCTGTAAAGAAGCTGAAAAACGTCTGTTCATAAAAGTGTTACAGGCAGCGGCGCAATTTTCGCCCGCGGTGGCTCGTATTCTGGATAGCAGCACAAAAAAGTGGAATACTATGGCTGCACTCTTCCAAACAACGCCTCACGAACGAAAGGAATATCCACTATGAAACTGAAACGCATCTTTGCGGCGCTGCTGGCAGGCGCTGCCCTGCTGGCTCTGGTGGGCTGCGGCACATCCGGCAGCACGGGCAAGCCCGCTTCCTCCGCTGCAAGTACCCCCAAAGACTACACCCAGATCCTCCACGATGCCCGCGACGCCGAGGACAACGAGTATTATATGATCTTCACCAAAGGCGCGGACGGGAAATACACCGCTCAGTACGGCTACAGCAAGGACTATGAGGCCGACCAGCTCAATGATGAGATCGCCAACATGATGATGCCCATGCTCAACTTGGAGGATGGCATGGCGGAGGATTTTGCCGCCTCCCTTTCCACAATGATGGTGCAGAGCTATGGCCTTGCCATCGTCAAGCCTGCCGAGGGCAGAACGCAGGACGTGGTAGACGCCCTGAATGCCTATGTGGAGAGCGAGCAGCAGTCCATGGAGCATTATCTCGAGGATCAGTATCAGATCACCAAGAACGCGAAAGTGGAGACTCTTCCCTCCGGCGAGGTGGTCCTTGTCTGCTGTGAGGACAGCGATACCGTCCTTGCCAACCTGAAAAAAGCGCTGGCCGCTTAAAAACGAATCACACGCAAAAAAGAACGCCTGCTTCCAGTTGGAAGCGGGCGTTCTTTGCAGGATGGTCAGTACAGAAATTATTCAGCTTTCACGTCGATGGCGTTGACGATCTTGTTGGCGATGTACTCGTGGCCCTTAATGGTGGGGTGGACATCCAGGTCGGTCTTTGCCTTGGGGATGGCCACATAAGTCAGGTCATAGGTCTCGGCCAGCTGCTTCTCAAACTTGTTGAGCTTGCGGAAGTAGTTGTGCCAGCAGGGGATAAACGGCACCGGGTCGGTGTAGCCCATCAGCAGGATCTGCGCGTCCGGGTTCAGCTTGCGGATCTCTTGCACGACGGAGATGAGGGCGGAGGTGGTCTGCGGATAGATGCGGTCGCAGATCTTGGCCATATCGGAGGTGATGAGCTTCCAGGAGGCGTTCTTTTCCTCTTTGGTCAGCTCCATGTCCTTGATGCACTTGAGGATGGTGGAAACGGCAGAGCCGGAGGAGCGCAGGTTGCCGGAGAGGATGGTGGAAGCCAGAGCGTCGCTCTTGTGGTTGGTGGCGTTCCACAGGCCGGCCACGCAGGGCACGAACGCGTCATTGGAGCCGATCTGGATGGAGATGACGTCTGCCTTGCGGATGTAATCCTGGAACTCCGGGTAGACGTAGTAGCAGCCGGACTCCATGTTCATCTGGGGCATCTTGCCGTCCCGGATCATGTCCACCAGGTCGGGGGCCGTCAGGGCGGGCAGGCCCAGATCAATGGCGTGGTCGCGGTCCAGGCCCAGTTTGGAAGCTACCTTACCGACATAGCAGTCTGGGGAGTAGCCCTTGAAATTGGGGCGCATGTCCACGCCGTAAGTGGAAGTGCCGTTGGCGCTGTACTGGACATCAGCCAAGCCCACGCCTGCCACGATGCTGTCGCCCAGGGCAACGTAGGTGATCTGCTTCTGCTCCGTGCTCTCCGTGTCGGCAGCAGTTTCTTTCGTGCTGTCCGCCGCAGGGGCAGTCGTTTTGGTGTCGGCGGCGGGAGCCTGTTCGGTGGTGGTAGCCGTCACGGTATCGCCCAGGGTAACGACCACTTCGTTGGTCTCATCCTCAGGGGCCATTTCCGGCTCTGCTTCAGCCACAGCGGCCTCGGGTTCCGCGGGCAGTGCCTCGGCACCCTCAGCAAAGGCGGGGACGCCCAGCGAGAACACCAGAGCGGCTGCCAGCAGCAGGCTGACAAATTTCTTCTTCATGGTGTGGTTCCTTCTTTCCCATCAAAAATCTCAGTAATCGCGGGGAGTGATCTCCTCTTCCAGCTTGCGATAGTCTACCTTGCCCACCGGGGTCATGGGGAGCTCCGATACAAACTTGTAGGCCACAGGCTGGACGTATTCGGGCAGCTCCTCCTCGCACATCTGGCGCAGCTCTTGGATCAGCTGTTTTTTCTTGACACCAGCAGCGGCGGGGGTGAGCACGATGTACACGAATGGCAGGCGGCCCTGCACATGGTCCTTATCGGCACAGCCCACAACGGAGCACTGGTGCACGGCGGGGTGCTGGCTGACCACGTTTTCGATCATGGAGGGGAAGACTTTGAAGCCGTCGTGCCGGATGATGAGCCGCTTGATGCGGGAATCCAGGTAGACGAAGCCATCCTCGTCGATATAGCCGATATCGCCGGTGTGAACCCAGACGCGGCCATCCGGGTGCTTGTGCAGGATCATGGCCGTTTCGTCGGGTTTGTTGTAGTAGCCTTTCATGGTGGCGGGGCCGCTGATGCACAGCTCGCCGCGCTGACCAATGGGCAGCTCTTTGTCCGTGCCTGGCTCAAACGCCGAGACGAGGGTGTTGACCATGGGAATGCCCACACTGCCGGGCTTGTTGTTCTTACCGGCGGCCACAGTGGCGGCCGAGGCAACTTCCGTCATGCCATAGCCCTTGGCCATGGGGTACTCCACGTTGTGGGAGGCCAGGAATTCGTTGACCGTCTTCTCCGCGCCCAGCGAAATGGCGTCGCCGCCGGCCGCGTAGTTGTGAATGAACGAGAGGTCTTTTTTCTGAACTTTCGGGTCGGCGGCCAGCTGCTGGTAGTGGGCGGGCACACCGAACATGATCTCGGGCTTGTACTTGAGCACCAGGCTGCCCAGCTTGGCAGGGTCCAGGTTGGGGATGATGACCACCGTCAGGCCCAGCACCATCGGCAGGTGCACGCCGCAGGCATAGCCGTAGGCGATGAACGGGGGCATAATGTTCATCAGCTTCTGCCCTTTCTGGAACAGGGTGTCATAGGCAGAGAACTGCTGTGCAATGGCGTTGAAGCTGTTGTCTGTCAGCATGACGCCCTTGGGCGAGCCCGTGGTGCCGCCGGTGTGGACCACCACGCAGGCGTGGTCGGGGTCGTAGGGCTCCGCGGCGGTGCTTTGGCCCTCGCCGCCCTCCAGGAACTGCTTCCAGTGCAGAACGTTGGATTTGTACTTGTTCTTATCGGGGTTGGTCATCTTGTAGCCGACGCTGAGCGGGAACGGCAGGGAGTCGGCCGGGGAGAGGACGATCACACGCTCCACATGGGTGCGCTTGGCGGCCTGACGGCAGCGCTCGTACACCACGTTCAGGCAGATGAGCAGGTGGGAGTCCACTTCCTCAATGTAATCGTGGATACCCTCGACGCTGTAGCGGGGATCCACCAGGTTCAGGGTGGCACCAATGAGGTCGGCAGCGTAGAACGCGTAGATGACCTCCGGGGTCATCACGCTGACCACTGTGATGATATCGCCCTTTTTGACGCCGACACCGCGGAGCGCGGCTGCCGTCTTTTTCACATTGACGATGAAGTCCGCATAGGTGAACTTGCGGCCGTAATAATTCAGGGCCGCCTCGCCCAGGCGGTTCTTGTTCTGCTGGCAGACGTAATCAAATGCCGAGCAGGTGGGCAGGGTCTGGTCAATATACTTCTGTGCGTAATATTTCAGCCAGGGACGCGCCGTAGACGCGTAGAGAACATTTTCCGGTGTAGTCATTTGAAAATCCATTTCCTTTTATGTTTTCTCACCCTCACACGGGGTGGTGGAACCGGCTTGGAATCCATCCTGACTATTGTAGTTGAGCAGCCCGGAAAAGTCAATAAACAGAGCGTGTGAAATGTAGCAAAGAAAGCGCGGGACGTTTACATTTCACTCAGCCACTGCCTGGCTTCGGCTTCGCTGCAGAGCACAAAGTGGTTGGGGCGCAGCTCCCGCCACTGAGGCGCTTCCTTGCTGTAATCGTGCATGGAGGGGTCGTACACCAGCAGATGCTTGTTCCGCTCCCGGCGGGGGCTGGGCATGGGGATGGCTGAGAGCAGGCTGCGGGTGTAGGGGTGGATGGCGTGGGTCACCAGCTCCTCAGCATCGGCCAGCTCCACGATGTCGCCCTTGTGGATGACGGCGATGCGGTCCGAGATGTACCGCATCACGGACAGGTCGTGAGCGATGAAGAGGTAGGTGATGTTCCGCTCTTTCTGGATATGGCGCAGCAGGTTGAGCACCTGAGCGCGGATGGACATGTCCAGCGCGGAGATGGGCTCATCGGCAATGATGAACTCCGGCTCCACGATGAGGGCGCGGGCAATGCCGATGCGCTGGCGCTGGCCGCCCGAGAACTCATGGGGGAAACGGGAGGCAAACTCCGGCAGCAGGCCCACGTCCAGCAGAGCCTGACGCACTTTGGCTTCCCGCTCGGCAGCGGAGAGGTCGGGCCGGACGTTCATCAGGCCCTCGCCCACGATGTAGCTGACCTTTGCGCGCTCGTTCAGGGAGGACTGGGGATCCTGAAAGATCATCTGAATCTCCTTGATGATCTGTTTGTCCAGCGCGTGGGAGATCTTGCCGTTGATCTTCTGGCCCTTGTAGAGGATCTCGCCGCCCGAGGTGGGCAGGATGCGCATGATGGCGCGGCCAATGGTCGTCTTGCCGGAACCGGACTCGCCCACCAGGCCAAAGGTCTCGCCTTTATAAATGGTGAAGTTGGCGTTGCTCACGGCCTTGTAAGCCTTGCGGCCGGAGCCATAAGTCACCTCAAGGTTCTTGACCTCCACCAGAACTTCGCGCTTTTGTTCTTCTGCCATATCACATGCCCTCCTCTTTCAGCATCTGCACGGCCGCCGGCGGGTCGATCTTGGGGGCCCGGGGGTCCAGCAGCCAGGTCTTGGCCTTGTGGGTGAGGCTGACATTGAAATACGGCGGACGCTTGACGAAGTCGATCTTGAGCGCCTGCGGGTTGCGGGGCGCGAAAGCGTCGCCGTGAATTTCAGTAAACAGGTTGGGGGGCGTGCCCTGAATGTTGAACAAGTCTTCGCCCTTAATGCCCATCTGGGGCATACTGGACAGCAGGGCCCAGGTGTAGGGGTGGCGGGGGTCGTAGTAAATTTCGTCCGAGGTGCCGATCTCCACGATGTCGCCGGCATACATGACGGCCACCCGGTCCGCGATATTGGCCACAACGCCCAGGTCGTGGGTGATGAGGATGATGGTCAGGTTGTACTTTACCCGCATCTCTTTCAGCAGCTCGAGGATCTGTGCCTGAATGGTCACGTCCAGTGCCGTGGTGGGCTCGTCGCAGATCAGGATCTGCGGGTTGCAGGCTACCGCGATGGCAATGACCACGCGCTGGCGCATACCGCCGGAGAATTCATGCGGGTACTGGTCAAAACGCTTCTCGGCGTCGGTGATGCCCACATCCCGCAGGTATTCCAACGTCTTCTCTTTGGCGGCCTTGCCCTTGAGGCCCTGATGCAGCTCCACGGCCTCCATGATCTGGTCGCCGATGGTCTTCAGGGGATTGAGGCTGGTCATGGGGTCCTGCATGATCATGGCGATCTCGTGGCCGCGCACCTTGAGCCAGTCTTTTTCTTTGGTCAGCTCGGAGAGGCGGATGGGCTTGCCGTCGTCGGCACCGTAGTAATCAATGGTGCCGCTGGAAATGGAGCCGTTGGCGTCCAGCAGGCCCATGAACGATTTGGTGAACACGCTCTTGCCGGAGCCGGACTCGCCCACGATGGCGAGGACTTCGCCGTGGTAGACGTCCAGGTCGATGCCGCGGATGGCATGGAGGACTTTTCCACGGAGGTTGAATTTGATGTTGAGATCTTTGACCGAGAGGATCAGCTGATTTTTCTGCATCGTCTGTCCCTCCTTTTTATTGCAGGTGGTTCTTCGGGTCGGCAGCATCCGAGAAGGCGTTGCCGATCAGATAGAACGCGATGGTGACAAAGCTGAGGATGATGGTGGGGTAGAGCAGCTGGTAGCGCAGGCCTGCCTGCATCATCACCTTGCGGCCATCGTTGATGAGGTTGCCCAGCGAGGGCGTCTCCACCGAGAGGCCCAGGCCGATGTAGGTGATGAACACCTCACTGCCGATGGCGGCGGGGATGGTCAAAGCCATCCGCAGCATGATGACGCTGACCAGATAGGGCAGCAGGTTGCGCAGCACGATCCGGCTGGTGGGGGTGCCGATGCAGCGGGAGGCCACATTGTAATCCCGGTCGCGGATGATGAGGATCTGGTTGCGGATAAAGCGCGCCATCTCGATCCAGCCCGTGATGGACATGCCCAGGATCAGCGTTTTGATGCTGGGGGAAGCCACATAGGAGATCAGGATCAGGATGATGGTGGAGGGAACGTTATCGCAGATGTTGTACAGCTCGGTAAAGAAGAAATCCAGCTGGCGGACATAGCCCCACAGCACACCGGCGGTGATGCCCACCACGGCCTCGATGAGGGCCACGAAGAACGCGATGATCAGACTGGTGCGGGCACCGGCCCAGATGCGGGCCCACAGATCCTGGCCGATGGCGTTGGAGCCCCAGATAAAGCCCATCTCACCGGGGGCAATGTTGCGGTACTGCACGCCGGTGGCAGGATCCACCTCGCAGAGGTTGGGGTCTACCTGGCCGGGCAGGTGGGGCTGGAAGAAGGCAAACGCCACCACGGCGATGAGGGCCACCAGCAGGACCACGGCCAGCTTGTTCTTAAAGAACGCGCGGAACGTGCTGCCCCAGTAGCTGTAGTTGGAGTAGCCCGTGGCTTCGGCCTGCTCGGAACGGAACCCGGCGGGGGTGAACAGCTCGTCTTCCGGCAGCTTGGCCCAGGCAGCGGGACCGTCTTTCTGCAGTTTGTTCAGTTGGGCTTCCAGCTTCTTTGCTTTTTCGTCTTTGATGCGGAACAGCATTATCGGCCACCTTCTTTCTTGCCAAGGCTGATGCGGGGATCAATGAGCACCATGAGCAGGTCGCCCAGGATCAGGCCGATGATGCCCACGCAGGCGTACAGCAGCACGATGCCCTGCACCAGGGTGTTGTCATGGCGCTGCACACAGGTGACCAGCAGGCCGCCCATGCCGGGAATGCTGTACAGGCTCTCGATGTAGATGGAGCCGACGACGGTGTTCAGGAATGCGGAGGGAATGTACTGCACCAGCGGGACCATGGCGTTGCGGAAGATATGCTTCAGCGCGATCTTATTCTCGCTCACGCCCTTGGCGCGTGCCAGGCGGACATAGTCCTTGTTGCTCTCGTCCACCATGTAGCGGCGGAGCCACATGGCGTAGAACGCAATGTTGCCCAGGCTCATGGAACAGACCGGCAGCACCCAGTATTTCCAGTTGGAGGCGTCAAACAGCAGGCCCACGCCCAGTGCCGTGGTGCCATACATCTGGATGTACAGGTAGTACACGGCGCTGGGCACTGCCTGGATGAGCACGATGATGGCGGTGCCGATCTTATCCGGCCAGCGGGATTTAAAACGCCCCATGAACATGCCCATGGGGATGCCGATAACAAGGCTCAGCAGCATGGCGTATACACCCATCTGCACCGAGATGGGCAGCTTCTTGGCCAGGATGCCGGTGACGGAAGCGTTGACCTTATAAATATGGCTCACGCCCAGGTCGCCATGCAGGGCATCTTTCCAGAAACGGACGATCTGCACCGGGAGCGGGTCCAGCAGGCCCATGGACTGCAGGCCGGCCTGGATCTGTACCTCGGTCATTTTTTCATAGTTCGCAAAATAGCCCTCCACCGGCATCAGCCGCAGAAGACAGAACACGAGCGTGACGATGATGAACAGTGTCAAAATCGAGCGCCCGACACGTTTCGCCAGATATTTGAGCATATCTGCGCGCACCCCTCTCTCTTTGTTTTGTAATAACGGATAGGAATAGAATACAACAAAAAACTACTTTTGGAAAGTGATTTGCCCATTTTTGTTGAAAAATTAATCAGAAAAGGCGATAAAAAAGACCCTGTACGGCCAAAACCATACAGGGCTTTTGAAAATATTACAAGATGGTCAGTTCAAAATGAAATTTGCTTCATGTAAAATTCAGCGGGCGTCGCGGTTGGCCTCGTACTCGGCCATGGAAACGTAGTGATCCAGCACATGGATGCCCTTGAGGCGCTTGTTGGAGAAGCCGGTGGAAGCGTACTGGCCCTCCCAGTAGTTCAGGCGGGTAGCCAGATACTTGGGCACGCTCATGCCCATGGGAACGACCAGAGCGTTGTTGATGAGGGAAGCCTCGGCGTTGGCAAAGGCGTCATAGCGGGCGTCGATGTCCTCGGTGATGGCGGTGGCCTCCTCAATGGCGTTCATGTAGTTCAGCACGGCATCAGCAGTCTCGCCGGTAATGTAGCCATCCTCCACGCCGGTGCGCAGGAATGCGTAGCGGCTGCCGCGGTCGCCCTTGGCCTGATAGAACGGGTCGGACTCGGTCTGGGGGTCAGAGTAGTCGGCACCCCAGTTGCACAGCAGGAAGCAGAACTTGCCGTTGCGGCGGACGGTGGACAGGAAGCCGTCGGACGGGCCGGCGGTGATGATGATGTCGATGAAGTTGAAGCCGTCGTTCAGCACGCTCTCCAGCTGCTGCTTGAGCACCTGGCACTGCTTGTCCCAGTCCACAGAGGAGGGGTTGTAGGGCAGCTGCACCTTGATGGGGAACGTCGCACCGGCCGCGGTCAGCTCCTCCACGGCGGCATCGCGGTACTCCTTGGCCTTGGCCTCGTCAAAAAACTCGGTGATGTTGGCCAGGTCGCCGCACTGCAGGTAATCCACGCCCTCGCTGTTGGCGCAGAAGCTGGGCGGGGTAACGGTGTTCAGCTTATAGTTCTCGTAGCCCTCGGGAGCCTGGACAGCCAGCGTGACGGCGTTGTTGATGCCGTACAGGAATGCTTTGCGGAAGTTGGTGCTGTTGATCGCCTTGGCCCAGTTCTCGGGTTCGTACTCTGCATCCAGGCCGTCCACGGTGGCGTTGGAGAAATTGTGGGGCAGCGGGCAGAAGTTGAACATGTAGAAGTAGGTGTAGTTGGTGTTGGGACGATCCATGGAGACCATGTCCTTGGTGGTATCGTCGGCCAGCCAGCTGTCCAGGATGTCGGAGCCGATGGTAGCCTCGTCGATCTCGCCGCGCTTGATCATCTCGGGGCCGTTGACGCTGGCCTCAGCGTTGTAGATGCGGCTGACCGTCTCGATGAAGACGTTGTCGGCGTCGTAGTTCTCCGGATTCTTCTTCATGATCCAGGTCTCCAGAGACTCGTACTCGGCCAGGTAGTAAGCGCCGCAGCTGTAGGTGGTCTCTGCACTGGTGGCGAACTGGTCACCGACCTCTTCCAGCAGGGGGCCGTAAGCGGGCTCATAGGGCAGGTAGCACAGCAGGCTCAGGAAGCCAGGGAAATCGTAGGCCAGGGTGTAGGTCAGGGTGTGCTCATCCACAGCGTGGACGCCCACGTCCTCAAAATCAACGGGAGCGTAGGTGGTGGTGCCGTCCGGGCCTGCCACGGTGACCACGCCGGAAGCATCCACGGTGTAGGTGGTGCCGTCATCGTCCACGATGCCGCCGTTGGCGTTGGCCAGGTAGACGTAGTAGTTGTAGTAATCGTCAGCGCCTGCAATGTAGGAGGTGACGAGGTCCACGTTGGAGGAAGCGTAGTCCGGGGTCAGGACGTACTTCAGGGCGTCCACAAAGTCCTGCGCGGTCACGGGAGCAACGACTTCGCCGTTGCAGTCCACCCAGTTCTCGTCACGCAGGTGGAACGTCCAGGTCAGGGTGTCCACATCCCAGTCCCAGCTGGTGGCCAGGCCCTCTTTCATCACACCCTTGTTGTCGTACTCCACCAGGGTGTCCACGCAGTTGGCGCCCACCTGCATCTCCAGGTCGGAAGAGGTGGTCAGATAGTTCAGAGTGGAAGGCTGGCTGTCGTACAGGATGGTATAGCTGCTGCCGCCTGCAGAAGCCGTACCGGAAGCCGCGGAGCTGCCAGCGGAAGAACTGCCGCCGCAGCTGCTCAGCAGACCAGCTGCACAGGTGCCAACGGCTGCCAGACCGCTGGCCTTGAGGAACTGACGACGGGTGATCGAATGAGTCATGATGATTCCCTCTTTTCTTCGGTTTTGCATTTTGCGTTCGTGTTGTTTTGCCCGCTGTTTCCCAGCAGCGGGGGAGGTGCCGCCAACTGCCCCGCGGGCAGCCTATGAAAAAAGAGCAACGGAAATACATCCGTTACTCCTTTGTAACAGTCCTCCGGCCACACAGGTGGTTAGCCAAAGTATAGCATTGATTGGCTCCGGCGTCAATTGTTTTTTGCCGCATTGCGGCCTATTTTGCATTCCAGCGATCAGATGCTGGCGGTGGGGGCGGCAGCATCCGGGGCCGCTGCCGGGGCAGCAGGAACCGCGGTTTCGGCG
>ULZT01066184.1_pt1 | contig 11446 bp, 8 predicted proteins | sample 1963371 | NCBI WGS metagenome assembly ULZT01 (sample SAMEA4835897, study PRJEB28245) | human gut metagenome | biome: gut microbiome; material: fecal sample | place: Denmark | collected 2008
CTCGCCGTATCGGCACTTAGAATTATGCGGTATTGCCTTATAATCCGGGCGTATTATCTGCCTCTAAAATGGCGTCGTTTTCTTCTTTATACTTGGCTGCGGTATCGCTGTCCAGCACATACACATTCACGGCAATCACTGCATTATCAACGCTTTCGGAGTAAGTCTCGTAATACAGGTCAATAAATGCGCTCCCCGTCATCATGGCTGTGCCGGTATCTGCCGCATAAGCATAACCGTACACAAACCGGCCGTCTGCAGAGGTAATATACATCAGGCTGCCATAGGGAATCACATTGGGGTTGACCGCCACCGTACCATAGGTCAGCCGCCGCCCCGAAGATCCTTTTGCCGTCGGCGATGCCGAATACCCGGTGGAACGCTGTGCGGTATAAGTCGCCGCAATGCCCTCGCATGGTTTGCCGTCCACGATCTCGGGGCCCACGAAGGAGCTGACAGGTGCCTGCTCGTCATAGTGTTTTATAATGGTGGGCACCATTTCTATCACAGTTTCGCGGTTCGTTTCTGTTGTGTCAGTCAGTTCGCCATCCACATAGGTTTCCCGGTAGCTCACGCTGCACAGGCCGTCGCTGCCCTGCCGGATCAGCTGTTCTTTGCTCTGTTTGCGGTAGAACAGGCTGGTTTCCACATACTGGGTCTCAGTGGGAATCACTTCGTCCTGAGTGTATTCTTCATAGCGCACCCGCTGGATGGTCACCATGGTGTTTTCCTGGGCCGGGGTATCCAGCGCAGGCTCAATCCAGTCATCTGGGCCAAGGGTAATGCCGGCTTCCGCCAGAACATCTCCCACGGTGCCGCCGGTCACCACAACCTCCTGCACACCGCCGTCCACCGTGACGGGCACGGTGTAAGCGCGCAGGATGTGGATCTGGTCAAGGCCTGCATCCTCGGTAATTTCCAGCTCGTCCTCGGTATCGGGTGCCGCAATGCCGGCTTGCTGCATCAGCGTTTTGATATCATGCGCCGAGGTGATAGCCATGCCCTGTGCACCGTGGGTATCGGTAATTTTAACCACATGCAGCTGGCTGCCGGTGAAGGCCACACAGCCCGCCAGCGCCCCCAGGCTTACCAGCAGAGTTCCCCACCGCGGCAACCCAAGCGCGGCACGGCGCCGGATATGCTCTTTTGTTTTTGTTGATAACATAAGTTCCCCTTCCACATCAAGTCCAACCGCCTGAACGGGCAGGCACTATGTTCCTGACTGTAACAGAAAACACGTCATAAAAAATGTCGGCCCAAAATGAGCCGACATAATAAGAATCGGATTGAATAAATCAGCGCTTGCTGAACTGCGGTGCGCGACGAGCGGCTTTGAGGCCGTACTTCTTACGTTCCTTCATACGAGGATCGCGGGTCAGGAAGCCAGCCTTCTTCAGGGTGCTGCGCAGCTCGGGGTCGAACTGCAGCAGAGCGCGGGACAGGCCGTGGCGGATAGCGCCAGCCTGGCCGGAAGTACCGCCGCCGACAACGTTAATCACGATGTCGAACTTGCCATCGGTGTTGGTCAGAGCCAGCGGGCTGCGGACCATCAGCTTCAGGGTTTCCAGGCCGAAGTAATCGTCGATATCACGATTGTTGATGGTAATCTTGCCGGTGCCATTGTAGACGCGGACGCGGGCAACGGAATGCTTACGACGGCCAGTGCCGTAGAAATACTGTTTAGTTTCGTACATCTTCTATTGCCTCCTTATCAAAATTCCACAACTTCGGGCTTCTGGGCAGCATGTGCATGCTCAGCAGTCTTGTAGCAGTGCAGGCGGGTCATAGCCTTAGCGCCCAGGGTGTTGGAAGGAACCATGCCCTTAACAGCGTAGGTCATAGCCTTATCGCTGGCTTCAGCCATCAAGGTCTTATACTGGGTTTCCTTCAGGCCGCCGATCCAGCCAGAATGGGTGCGATGATACTTCTTTTCCAGCTTCTTGCCAGTCAGAACAGCTTCGTCGCAGTTAATCACGATGACATGGTCACCGCAGTCAACATTGGGGGTAAAGGTAGTCTTGTTCTTACCACGCAGCAGGACAGCGGCCTGGGCAGCAACGCGGCCGAGCGGTTTGCCGGCAGCATCAATAACATACCACTTGCGGTCGACCATCTCAGCGGGCTTAGCGAGAGTAGTGCTCATGATTTGAATCCTCCATACTTTATAGTGACGCATCCGAATCATTTCGGTTTATTCAAAGCGCAATGCACAGCACGGCACTGCGCTGATTTCGCGCAAGTATGATTTTAGCAAATACGCGCTGTTTCGTCAAGGGATTTTGCAAATAAAATCATTTTATTCTCGCGTAGCTCTTGTTTTCTTGTGTTTTCTCTTGTTTTCTAACGTTTTCGCAAACGGCATTTTACTGTTTTGCCTTTTGCACCTGTTTTTGTGTACCCTGCAGCAAAGTGTTCTGCCCGTTTTGTGCAGTCTGCTGGTTTCCGGTTTTCTCCCCTGCCCTGCTTTGCCAACCAAACTGCGGCGCGGGCGCGGCTTTGTTTTTGCAGCTCCTGTGCGGTGCTTTGATAAAATTCTTCCGATTTGGCTGCGGCTGTTGGCATTGGGCAGCAGGATGTGCTATAATAGCGATGTTTATAGTATCGTCTTAGAGTGTATAAAGGTAAGGTGGAACGGGCATGCAGCGCTTGGAGGGTCTGCTGCGCAAGGCAGTGCAGGATTACGAGATGATCGCACCGGGCGACCGGGTATGCGTTGGTGTTTCCGGCGGGAAGGACAGCGTTGCGCTGACCGTGGCGCTGGGACACCTGCGGCGGTATCTCGGCGTTCCGTTTGAGGTCATGGCGGTCACGCTGGACCCGCGCTTTGGCGGGGTGGAAGCCGACTACCAGCCACTTGCGGATCTGTTTGCGCAGGAAGGCATTCCTTACGAAATACGGCGCACGGATATCGGCCCCGTGGTATTTGATTACCGCAAAGAGCCGAACCCCTGCGCGCTGTGTGCCAAAATGAGGCGCGGGGCACTGCACGCTGCCGCGCAGGAACTTGGCTGCAACAAAGTGGCGCTGGGGCACCACCTGGATGATGCCGTGGAGACTTTTTACATGAACCTTTGGCGGGAAGGCCGTATTGGGTGTTTTTCGCCCGTGACCTATCTGGACCAGCGCAAGATTACGCTGATCCGGCCAATGATCTTTGCCACCGAAAGCGAGGTAAAAAGCGCGGTATCCCACGCCGGGCTGCCCATCATCAAAAGCCGCTGCCCGGCTGATGGCGCCACAGTGCGCGAACAGACCAAATTGTTTGTGCAGCAGATGAGCCGGGACGACCCGGCTTTCCGTCAGAAAACACTGCACGCTTTGCAGCAAAGCGGCATTGACGGCTGGCGGCCGCTGCATACCGGGCGCACGCGGGGCTAGATTCCCCGTTGTGTTTTGTATCGAAATGGGGTGGATTGCAATGACGAACGAACTGTACGAAAAGCATTGTTGGGCATTGGTTGATCTGGATGCTATGCAGAGCAACCTGGCACTGATCCAAAAGACGGTGGGCGCGCCGGTGTGCTGCGTTGTCAAGGCGGACGCTTACGGCCACGGCGCCGCTGTGGCCGGGCCCTGGCTGGAAGAAAACGGTGCAGCCGCTTTTGCGGTCAGCTGCCTGGCCGAAGCGCGGCACCTGCGCCGCCACGGGATCAGTAAACCCATCTTGATCCTGGGCTACACCGACCCGCTGCAGGTGGATCAGCTGGTGTTCAACTGCATTACCCAGACCGTCTATTCCGAAGAGTATGCCAAGGCGCTTTCCACTGCCGCCCAAAGCGCCGGCGTGGAGGTACACTGCCACTTTAAGGTTGATACCGGTATGGGACGCATTGGGTTCAGCGTGCGTTCTGACTTTGAGGCGGCAATCGCTGCCATGGAGCGCTGCGCCGCCCTGCCCAAGCTGCACTTCAGCGGTATTTTCCAGCATTTTGCCGTGGCAGACAGCACCACGCCGGAAAACGAAGCCTACACCCAAGCCCAGCACGCCCTGTTTGAGCGCACCGTGCAGCGGCTGCAGGCGGACGGCATTGCCCTGCACACCATCCACTGCGCCAACTCTGCCGCACAAATGCGCTACCCGGAATGGCACCACAGCCTGACCCGCGCAGGCATTATCCTGTATGGGCTGGACCCCAGCCCGGAAGTGCATTTTGACGGCCTGCGCCCCACCATGACGCTGAAAAGTGTTGTGGAATTTGTAAAGGACCTTTTACCCGGCGAGAGCGTGAGCTATGGCCGCACCTACACAGCCAACACACCCCGCAAGGTTGCCACCGTATGCGTTGGCTATGCGGACGGCTACCCCCGCGCGCTTTCCGGCAGCAATGGCAACCCCAATGCGGGGGTTATGAGCATCCACGGAAAGCCCGCCCCGATAATCGGCCGGGTGTGCATGGATCAGACCCTGGTGGATGTGACCGACATCCCCGATGTTAAAATGAATGATGAAGTAACGGTATTCGGCCCTGAAAACGCTGCGATCGGCGCAGATACCGCCGACAGCATTGCAGCTAAGACCGGCACCATCAACTATGAAATTATCTGCGGCATCAGCCGCCGGGTTCCCCGTGTTTACCTGCGGGACGGCGCGCCGGTGCGTATCTGGAACGATTTGGAGGAAACCTGATGGCACGCGACAATATTCGCAACTTTTGTATCATTGCCCACATTGACCACGGCAAATCCACACTGTCGGACCGTATTCTGGAGCTGACCGACAGCGTGGACAAGCGCACCATGGAGGACCAGATTCTGGACGACATGGAGCTGGAACGCGAGCGCGGCATTACCATCAAAGCCCGCGCCGTTACCATGCACTACCACGCCGATGACGGCAAGGAATACGAGTTCAACCTGATCGACACGCCGGGCCACGTTGACTTTCAGTACGAAGTCAGCCGCAGCCTGGCTGCCTGTGAGGGTGCCATCCTGGTAGTGGATGCCAGCCAGGGCGTGGAAGCCCAGACGCTGGCCAACTGCTACCTGGCCATTGACCACAACCTGGAAGTTGTGCCCATCCTGAATAAGATTGACCTGCCCAGCGCTGACCCAGATGCCGCCGCCAAAGAGGTGGAGGATGTCATCGGTCTGCCCTGCATGGATGCCCCGCGCGTGAGCGCCAAGATGGGCATCAATATCCGCGAAGTGCTGGAACGCGTGGTGCAGAATGTTCCCGCCCCGCAGGGCGACCCTGATGCCCCGCTGAAAGCCCTGATCTTTGACTCCATTTACGACAGCTACAAGGGCGTTATCGTCTATGTGCGCGTGTTTGAAGGCACCGTGCGCCCCGGCGATACCATCAAGCTGATGAACACCGGCGCAACCTTCCAGCTGGTGGAAGTAGGCCACATGGGTGCTACTGCCCTGGCCCCCTGCGATAAGCTGGAGGCCGGTGAAGTCGGCTACCTGACGGCTTCCATCAAGACCGTGCGCGATACCCGCGTGGGCGATACCATCACCCTGGCCGAAGCCCCCACGGCGGAAGCTCTGCCCGGTTTCCGCCAGGTAACGCCGATGGTGTTCTGCGGCATTTACCCCGCCGATGGCGCCGACTACCCTGATTTGAAAGATGCGCTGGAAAAGCTGCAGCTGAACGATGCCGCCTTGAGCTTTGAGCCGGAAACCAGTGCAGCCCTGGGCTTTGGCTTCCGCTGCGGGTTCCTTGGGCTGCTGCACATGGAAATCATCACCGAGCGGTTGGAGCGCGAGTTTGACCTTGACCTGATCACCACCACCCCCGGTGTTCAGTACCGGCTGACCTTGACGGACGGCACGGTGGAAGTGATCGATAACCCCTCCGCCTATCCCGCCCCGGCCCGCATTGCCAAGGCGGAAGAACCATTTGTGGATGCCCACATTTACACCCCCAACGATTATGTTGGCCCGCTGATGGACCTGTGCCAGCAAAAGCGCGGCACCCTGATTGCGATGGATTACCTGGATGAGACTCGCGTGGACCTGCATTACCAGATTCCGCTGGGCGAGATTGTTTATGACTTCTTTGACGCCATCAAGAGCCGCAGCCGCGGTTACGCCAGCTATGACTATGCGTGGGAGGGCTGGCACCAGTCCGAGCTGGTCAAGCTAGACTTCCTGCTGAACGGCGAGATCGTGGATGCGCTTTCGATGATCGTATTTGCGGATAACGCTTACGCCAAGGGGCGCCGCATCTGCGAAAAGCTGAAGGAGAACATCCCGCGCGCTTTGTTTGAAATTCCCATTCAGGCGGCCGTGGGCGGCAAGATCATTGCCCGCGAAACAGTCAAGGCCGTGCGCAAGGATGTTTTGGCCAAGTGCTATGGCGGCGATATTACCCGTAAAAAGAAGCTGCTGGAAAAGCAGAAAGCCGGTAAAAAGAAGATGCGCAAACTGGGCAGCGTGACCCTGCCCAGCGAAGCCTTTACCGCCGTGCTGAAGCTGGATTCCGATACCTGATTGACTACAGCACCATAGATAGCAGCACCCGCCGGGGCGGCGCAGCACAACAGCTGCCTGCCCCGGCGGGTTTGTTTTTGGCGCGGCGCATTTAGGCTAGTGGCCGAATATAAAACGACCACCCCCTGCCCTGCCGCACAAGGTTTTCCCGTGCGGTCGGGGCAAGGGGTGGTTTTGTGTTATTTCCGTTCAGGCGTTCAGCTTACCGCCGGGCGGCAGCGAACGCGGCAAAAGAGTTCAGCGGATCTCGATGCCCAGCTTGAACTTGAGGTTGCCGAGGATTTTCTTGACAAAGCGGTCCACATCGGCAGCTTCCAGGGCTTTGTTTTCCGGTGCAAAGTGCAAGGTGAACGCCATGCTCTTTTTGCCGGCGCCAATGGCTTCGCTGCGGTAGATATCAAACAGCTCCACATCGGCCAGCTGCTTGCAGGCGCGCTTCATTTCGGCAATGATGGTGCCACAGGGGGTTTCCTCGTCAGCAACCAGAGCCAGGTCACGGGCCACGGTATCGAACTCCGGCAGCGGATGATAACGCAGACCGGCAGGCAGCTGTGCCACCAGCGTCTCGTAATCGATCTCGCCCAGGAAGATCTTCTGGTTGGCGCGGCTGTCACGCGGCAGATCCAGACCGGCCTGCACATCGTTGGCCAGCTTGCCAAAGCTGCCCACACGCACGCCGTTGCACAGGATGTAAGCGGCAATGCCGGGGTGCAGGTAAGGCACATCCTCGGCACGCTCCACCTCAAAGGTTACGCCGAAGGAAGCAGCCAGGTCTTCCAGTGCGCCCTTAACGGCAAAGAAGTCCTCATGCTCACCAAAGGCCACAAAGCCCAGATGCAGGCGCTCTTCCGGCAGTTCGGTCAGCGGAAGCTGTTTGGGCACATAAATGTTGGAAAGCTCAAACAGACGGCCGGCAGCGTTGCCCTTTTTCAGATTGGTAACCGCCACGTTCAACAGGCTGGGTGCCAGCAGGGAGCGCATGATGGTCAGGTTGGAGGAGATGGGGTTGACAATGCGGATGACATTGCGCTCCGGTGCATCGGGGGCAATGTGCAGGGCATCCAGGTCGGCATCCGCATAGAACGCCAGCGTCATAGCCTCATAGAAGCCTTGGGCACACATAGCGCTCTTGAGCTTATCGCGGCGGTGCTGGTCAGCCGTCAGGCCCCCGGTGGTGACCTGGGCAGCTTTCAGGAAGGTGGGGGTGATATGGTCATAGCCATATTCACGGATCACTTCCTCGGCCAGGTCCGGCTCGCCGATCTCGATATCCTCGCGGTAGCGCGGAGCAACCACCTGCATGGTGTCACCGTCGGCTTCCATCGTCACTTCAAAGCTGAGCTTTTTCAGGATGGCCAGAATTTCCTCGGTGGGCACGGTAATGCCCAGAATGGCATTGATGGCGCTGATACGGGCGGTGAAGTGCTTGCCTTTACGCGGAGCACCGGCAGAGCAGTCAAACTCGGTGGCGGTCACTTCGCCGCAGCCCAGCTCCTGGATCAGGTGCAGGGCGCGGGCCATGCCCAGCTCGGTGGTATATTCGCTGATGCCCTTCTCGTAATGGGCGGAAGCATCCGTGTTCTGACCAAGGCCGCGGGCGGTCTTGCGGATGTTATCGCGGGCAAACTTGGCAGATTCAAACAGCAGCTGGGTAGTTTCCGGCTTGATCTCGCTGTTCAGGCCGCCCATAACACCGGCCAGGGCAACCGGCTTTTCGCCATCGCAGATGACCAGGTTCTGGGGGGTCAGGGTAAACTCCTTGCTGTCCAGCGTGGTGATCTTCTCGCCGTCCTTGGCACGGCGCACAATGATCTGGCAGCTTTCCAGCGTGTCCATATCAAAGGCGTGCATCGGCTGGCCAATTTCCAGCATGACATAGTTGGTGATATCCACCACGTTGGAAATGCTGCGCAGGCCGCACAAGGCCAGCTGGCGGCGCATCCAGCGCGGAGATTCACCGGTGGTGATGTTGCGCACATAGTGGCCCAGGTAGCGCGGGCACAGGTCCGGTGCTTCCACCGTAATGCTCAGGCGCAGGTCCTTGTAATCGCTCACGGTGTAATCGGTGGCAGGCATTTTCAGGGGCTTGTTCAGCACAGCGGCAACTTCGCGTGCAATGCCCAGAACGCTCTGGCAGTCGGCACGGTTGGCGGTGATGGAGATATCAAAGATATAATCATCCAACCCAACAACCTGCTGAATGGGGGTTCCGGGCACGGTATCTTTGGGCAGATCCAGCAGGCCGTATACCTCAGCGCCGGGGTACAGGTCCTCGTTCAGACCCAGTTCCTCGCCGGAGCAGAGCATACCGTTGGATTCAATGCCCATCAAGGGCTTTGCCTTGATCTTGATGCCTCCGGGCAGCGTGGAGCCGTCCAGAGCAGCGGGGGTGTGCATACCGGCGTACACATTGGCCGCACCGGTGGAGATCTGAATATCATGGCCATAGTCGCCGCAGTCTACCTTACAGATATGCAGGTGGGTGCCCTCCTGGGGCACGCACTCGGTCACAACGCCAACAACAACCTTGCTGATCTCAGCGCCAAGGTCGATGAGTTCTTCTACTTCAAAGCCACAGTCGAATAGTTTGGTTTCCAGCTCCTGGGCGGAAACATCAATATCCACATACTGTTTAAGCCAGCTGAATGGTACTTTCATTGTTGTTTCCCTCCTTAACCCTTGAACTGTTCGAGGAAGCGCAGGTCGTTCTCGAACATCAGGCCGATGTTGTTGATGCCGTACTTAAGCATGGCGATACGCTCGATACCAATACCGAAAGCAAAGCCGGAGTATACCTCAGGGTCAATGCCGCAGTTTTCCAGCACGCTGCGGTGCACAACGCCAGCCCCCAGAACTTCGATCCAGCCGCTGTGCTTGCACAGGGGGCAGCCCTTGCCGTGGCATTCAAAGCAACTTACGTCAACCTCCACACTGGGCTCAGTGAACGGGAAATAGGACGGGCGCAGGCGGGTTTTGACCTCCGGGCCAAACAAAGCCTGCACAAAGCGGTCCAGCATGCCCTGCAGGTCGCACAGGGTAATGCCCTTATCCACAACCAGACCTTCCATCTGGTGGAACATCGGGGAGTGGGTTGCGTCAGAGTCAGAGCGGAATACGCGGCCGGGCACCAGAACCTTGATGGGGGGCTTTTCCTTATCCATCACACGGATCTGGCCGCCGCTGGTCTGGGTGCGCAGAACAATGTCATCCGCCACATAGAAAGTATCCTGCATATCGCGGGCCGGGTGGTTTTTGGGTACGTTCAGGCGGGTAAAGTTGTGGTCATCGTCCTCAATTTCGGGGCCTTCGTAAATTTCAAAGCCCATGCCGGCAAACACATCAATGATCTCATTCTTGATCTGGGTGATAGGATGCAGTGCGCCGGTGGCGTGGTGGGTGCCGGGCAGGGTGATATCCACGGCTTCGGCCTTGTTGCGGGCGGCAAGCTCGGCCTTTTCGATCTCGGCGGAAGCAGCCTGATACTGGCCCTCCACCCAGACCTTGAACTCGTTGATGGTTTTACCGGCGGCGGGGCGTTCCTCTTTGGGAACATCGCGCAGGGACTTGGTCAGTCCGGTCACGCTGCCGTTTTTGCTCAGATACTTCTGCCAAAAGGCGGAAAGTTCATCTTTGTTGTGCACTGCTGCAAGGTCGGCTTCCAGCTCGGCGCGCAGTGCGGCGATTTTTTCTTCCATAATGCACCTCTTTGATGATTTACGGGGCGAAGGCTGCTCGCTTTTGCTGCAAAACAAAATAAAAAAGCCCCGTCCCTGAACGGTAAAATCAGGGACGAAGCTGTAACATTCATTTACACTCCGCGGTACCACCCGTGTTCCGCCAAATCATGTCTGGCGGCACTCGATGCTTTATAACGGGGCAGACCGTCCCGCGCTAATGGCTGCAATGCAGGGTTCACACAGGCCGCTCAGGAGCGAACTTCTGCCAGCAGGCTTTCGGGGCGGCTTACAGCCGATGGCCGCCCTCTCTGTGCTAAGTTTGCAGGCATACTTTCTCCGTCAATGCGTTTAACATAAAGCATTATAGGCCGTTTTGCCTTTTTTGTCAACCCTGGACGCACAGCAAAAAGAGCGCTGCCCCTTGCGGAACAGCGCCCTTTTTTCAAATTATCAAAACCGATCAGTTGTTGCGGCGGGAACGGCCCACGATGCGGACGATATACAGGAAGATGTTGATATAATCCAGGTACAGGCTGAGTGCGCCGATGATGGAGGATTTGTGCAGCATGGAAGCATCGCCGCCATAGTAGGCGTAATAGTACTTCAGCTTCTGGGTGTCATAAGCCGTGAACAGCATAAACACCAGGACCGAAACCGCGCAAAGCAAGATATCCATCATACCAAAGCCCGCGCCGGTCAGCATGCCGATCAGGCCGCCCACCAGGCTGGTCAAAATAATGGCAATCAAAGCACCCATCAGGTTGATACCCCAGCCGCTCAAATCGCGCTGGGTTCGGGCACCGTAAACAGCCATAACGCCAAAGTACACGGTACCAACCAGGAACGCCAGAATCAGCGTGGAAAGATCATAGATGATAAAGTAGGTGCTCAGGTTGATGCCGTTCAGCACCGCATAGGCGAAGAACAGCCCCGTTGCTGTGGTGGGCTGCAGGCGTTCCACCCTGGCGGACAGAACCGCAACCAGCACCAGCTCCGCAATGCTCAGGAGGAATACCAGGCCGGTGCTGAACATCAGCTCAAACAGCGGGGTGGTAACGGTAAGCAATGCCGTTGCAAAGGTAACCAGCAAACCGGCGGCCATCCAGCCGTAGGTGCGGGTCATATACTGGCTTAACGTGCCGAACGGACTTTCGGCATAGGAGATATTATAATATTTCTGGTCCATAAAACAGACCCCTTTCTTTTTGGCTGATTCTATTATATACTCTGTATTGAGTGAAATGTGTTATCGATATGTGAATTCTCTATTACACTTTTCCGTTCCTGCCCTATTTTAAGGCAATACCGCATAATTCTAAGTGCCGATACGGCGA
>ULZT01039259.1_pt1 | contig 11201 bp, 10 predicted proteins | sample 1963371 | NCBI WGS metagenome assembly ULZT01 (sample SAMEA4835897, study PRJEB28245) | human gut metagenome | biome: gut microbiome; material: fecal sample | place: Denmark | collected 2008
AAAAGGGTCAGCTTACAGGACGAAAGAATCCCAGGCGATGTGGTTGCCTACTGCACGGTTTGCAACGTACAGGAGGAGATAATAAATGTCTGTACTGTCCAGAGTTGCCGTGCTGGTCTGTCCCAGTGTGTCGAAGTCCATGAGGTAGAATGCAAAATCCTCCATGTTGGCATCGGTGGAAGTACCGGTATACAGAGTGGTTTTCATACCGACAGCCTTTTGGGCAATGTAGAGGGACAGGTAGAAAATATCAGTGGAGTCTACGCCGCCGTCAAAGTTCAGGTCGCCGCGTTTGCCTACCATGATGTTCTGTGTCACGTTCTTGTCGGTAGTCTTCCACTTCAGCAGTTTGCCGTTATAGTACAGGGGCATGTTGGGAGAGGAGAAGAAACCGTTCTTTGCCTGTTTGTCGTAGAGCTCCTTCGGTGTTGCACCGTAGCAGTCCACCAGACGGGTGATGTCCACATCAGATTCTGTGGTGCCGTCGGTATAGGTCACGTCTGCAAGGATCTTGCTTGCAAAGTCTGTCGCACGAATGATGTTGGTGTTGCTGTCCGTGTAGAACTGTACGTTATCCTGCTGGGAATCGGTAACAGCAACGCTGTCCACGCCTACTGCAATGGAGGTGCCCACCAGTTCAGTGGGGAATTCCTTGCTCTTGTTGCTGGTAAGCTGGGTGGGAGCCTCGTTGGCACCGACAGTTTCCCGTGTCAGGAACTGCACGTCATATATGCCGGAAGCAGTGCCCTTGGAGATAACGATATTGACATGGAACAGCGGGAATTCGTCAGAAGTGCTGCCGAGGAATTCGGCACCGTCCTTCAGCTGGCTGGTACCAGCGACCCACATGACGCTGTTGCAGGTATCCGGCAGCTTTTCGCCTTCCGGTGTGTCCGGATTGTAGCGGGGGAGTGTTGCCGTCTTGGTAATGGTCTGGAACGAACTCTGGTCGATGTAGTCATAGGAGTACACGCCGTTGCCGTTCTCGTCCACTGTCACATCTGCAATGAAATCCTTGTTGGTCTTTTTCACGCCGTTTTTGCGTTCGTCTGCACTGTTGTAGAACGAGGCGTTAAACTTGATCTTGTTCTTTCCGGCACTGGTGATCGTCGAGCCGAAGATCGGGTCACAGGCATATTCTCTGGTGGTGAACATCGGAGAATTGCTGTCGTATTCGTCATCATAAACAGAACCGAAGCAGTACGGCACATAGTCCGTGGTGAACGTGCCTTGACTGCTGTTATAGGTTTTCTTTTCCGAAGTCCGGTGAGCGGTGTCGCCGGTGGAGATGCCGGAGAAGTAAACGCTGTCAGTTTTTTCATCGTTGCGGAACGCATCGTACTTTACCATAACGGAGCCGAAGCGGTTGGCAGTACTGCCGGAGATATACACAGCTGCCGGAATGACCACGTCGCCGGCGGCAACTTCTTCTGCCGTGACGAAGTTTCGTTCCGGTACGAAACGCAGCTGATAGGGCAGGGTGTTGGCGGTGCCGGTTGCCTGAAACGGGTTGGCTTCGGCTGCCGCTGCATCAAAGACAGTGCTTTCTTCCAGTGTAGATTCTTCTGCCGCAGCGGAAAAAGCCAGCGTCTGCGGCAGCACCAGTGTTGCAGAGAACACCGCTGCACTGATCAGTGAGATGAATTTTTTCATAAAAGTATCCTTTCTTGGGGTGTGTTTCCTTAATGTTCTCACGCCGGAACCGCAGCCTCCGCAGGGAGCAACTGCCGTTTCAGCTTTCGCATGTCCACAAAGTAAACGGTGATCAGCAGTACGTCGGCGAAGATCCACGCCACCGGACTTGCCATGACGGCAGCCATGTAGCCAAAGGTGGGAACAAAGCCGAAGCAGACCAGCGACCGTGCCGCCAGTTCGCTGACACCTGCCATCATCGGCATCAGGCTGTAGCCCATGCCCTGCAGGGAATTCCGCAGGATAAAGAGCACGCCCAGCACCGGATAGAAGATCGCGTTCAGACGCATGTACTGTACTGCCAGCTGAATGACTTCTGTTTCAGAGGGATCGAGGAACAGGTATGCGGTGTATTTTCCCAGAATCCACAGGAAAGCAATGCAGAATGCACAGTAACACATGGAAACGTACATGCTCAGGCGAATGCCGTCGCGAATCCGGTAAAACTTTTTGGCACCCAGATTCTGTCCGCAGAAGGTTGCCATTGTGATGCCAAGCGATTCCAGCGGGCCCATGACAATGGCACAGATCTTCTGTGCGGCAGTGACACTGGTGACTGCCAGCGAGCCGAGGGAGTTGACAGAGGTTTGCAGAATGATCGAACCGATCGCCGTAATGGAAAACTGTAGTGCCATCGGCAGACCAATGGACAGCAGCCGGCTGCACCGCTTCAGTTCCAGTCTGCATTCTCCCTGCTGAAACCGCATGATCTCGAATTTTTTGTACAGGTAAAACAGGCAGAGCAGTCCGGAGATACCCTGTGAAATGACAGTGGCATAGCCGGCACCGGCAACGCCGGAGTGCAGTCCCACCAGAAATACCAGATCGAGAACGATATTCAAAACAGACGAAATGGCGAGGAACAAGATCGGGGACTTGCTGTCACCGACGGCACGGAGAATCGCCGCAAGGCTGTTGTACAGCACCGAGGTGAGAATGCCGCCGAAAATGACAATGATATAATCGTAGGAATACTGATAAATATCGTCCGGCGTTTTCATCCAGTGCAGGATCGTTCCTGTGCCGATCATGGTGAGAATGGTCAGAAGTACGCCGATCAGTGCACCTAAATAATAGGAGTTAGCAATATTTTTCCGCATGTTCTGGTAGTCGCCGGCACCGAACGCCTGTGCCACGGGAATGGAAAGCCCCGTGCAGATGCCGGTGGCAAATCCCACCACCAGAAAGCTGATAGCACCGGTGGCACCCACGCCTGCCAAGGCACTGGCACCCAGATAGCGTCCCACGATGACCGTATCTACCATGCTATACAACTGCTGCAAAATGTTGCCAAACACCATGGGACCGCAGAAGCGTAAGATCAGCCCCAGCGGTTTCCCTGCAGTCATATCTTTTGTCATAACAGAGATCCCCTTTCGAAAAAGCATGTTTCTCTATTATAGCAACATCATGTGCGTTCGTCTAGTCGCATTTCCGACAAAAATTTCCGACTGTAACCGCAGGAATCTTGTGGATTTTACATGGACAGCACAGCATTTTTAACGTATTGCAGTTGCAATGTGTCTGCTTCGTTTCACTTCGCGGAAAAGTCTGGGAAAACGCTGCAAAAAGCTTTGCTGTCGACCTTGTGCGATGTTGTCTTTTTCCCTGTGCTTTCTCAAAATTTCGACAAAACACGTGGCTTTTCAGCCTTTTCATTTTCGCGGAGAAATGTTATACTGGTAGACAGAAAGAACATCTGCTGCAAAATGCAGCACTGCCCAGAGAAAAAGATTCTATTTACCAGAACAGGAGCATACAAAATGAAAACGAAGTTGAAAACCCGTTCCCAGTCCCGCCCCGCGGAACTCATTGTTTATATGGAAGTCTACAGCAGCAACCGTGTGGTCTACCGTGTCACTGCCGGCAGCATCGTGCGGCAGGGGATCCGGCAGCCCACCTATGGAATCATGCTGGAGGACTTGTACACCGAAGAACGCCAGAGCATTCCCGACTTTTCCAGCAGTCTGGAACAGACGATCCGCTTTGCCAATAACCTGATCCGGCGTGAAGTCAAGCCGTCAGGTCTGTATGACATGGCGTTGGAGCATCTGTCCCGCCGAATCTAGGGCACCTTACGCACAAGCTTTGTGCGGTATTGCCTAAAATCTTTATGTCTGATCTTCCCGCAGGATTTTTTCCCGATAGGCTGCCGCGGCCTGTTCCTGCCGGTTCTCGCCGAATTGGTAATAGACCTTGTCCTTGAGAATATCCGGCAGGTACTGCTGTCTGACATAGTGGTTGGGATAGTCGTGGGGATAGCGGTAGTGCTGCCCGCGGACAGCTGCCTCTGCCCCGTCGAAATGTTTATTCTGTAAATGCCGCGGAAAATCCGGTGCTCCATATTCTTCCACGTCTGCCATTGCCCGATTGATCGCTTCGTAGGCACTGTTAGACTTTGGCGAAGTGGCGAGGAGCACCACGGCTTCTGCAATGGGAATACGGGCTTCGGGCAGCCCCAGCTGGAGGGCACTGTCCACGCATGCCTTTGTGATGACAATTGCCTGCGGATATGCCAGCCCCACGTCCTCTGCCGCAATGACCAGCAGCCGCCGGCAGACGGACAGCAAATCATTTGCCGCCAGCAGTCTTGCCGTATAGTGCAGGGCTGCATTTTCGTCGGAGCCGCGAATGGACTTTTGCAGGGCAGACAGCAGATCATAGTGCTGGTCGTTGTCCCGATCGTATCGCATGTTGCTGCGTTGCGTCAGTTCCTGTGCCAGTTCATCGGAAATGACAATGCCGTTTTCGGTGTGTTCACCGGACAGCACGATCAGTTCCACCGTGTTCATGGCTTTGCGGACATCGCCGCCGCAGCCCCGTGCGATCCAGCCGCAGACACCGTCTGACAGGTGAATTGTTTCGCCCAGCTGTTGTTCCATACAGCGGAAACCACGGGCAACAGCACGTTCCAGTTCCTCCGGCGGAACCGGCTTGAACTCAAACACGGTGGAACGGCTGATGAGAGCGTTGTACACGGCAAAGTAGGGGTTCTCCGTGGTGGAGGCGATCAGGGTGATCTGCCCGTTTTCCATGTATTCCAGAAGCAGCTGCTGCTGTTTCTTGTTGAAATACTGGATCTCGTCCAGATAGAGGAGAATGCCGTTCATGCCGGAAAAGGTGCCCACTTCTGCCACCACGTCGCGAATATCCGCCGTCGAGGCAGAGGTGCCGTTCAGCTTGTGCAGTGTCATCGAAGTGCTGTCCGCAATGATGCGGGCAACGGTGGTTTTCCCCACGCCGGAGGGACCATAGAAGATCATGTTGGGGATTTTTCCGCTTTCAATAATTCGCCGCAGAGGCTTTCCGGCGGCGAGCAGCTGCCGCTGTCCTACCACATCGTCCAGCGTGCTGGGGCGAATCTGATCTGCAAGGGGTGTGTGCATGGTTTATTCGTACAGCGGGTACTTCTTGCACAGCTCGCAGACACTCTCGCGAACTTCCTCTGCCTTGTTCTCGAAGTCGGAAGCGGCGAGATACATTGCCTGTGCAATAATTTCCATATCTGCCGGCTGCAAACCGCGGGTAGTAACTGCCGGTGTGCCTACACGGATACCGCTGGTAACGAACGGCTTCTGCGGGTCGTTGGGGATTGCATTTTTGTTGACGGTGATGAACACTTCGTCCAGACGGCGTTCGAATTCCTTACCGGTGAGGTCGCCGAAAGGACGCAGGTCTACCAGCATCAGGTGGTTGTCTGTGCCGCCGGATACCAGACGGAATCCACGCTGCATCAAGCCGTCAGCCAGTGCAGAAGCGTTTGCAACAACAGTCTTGCCGTAGGTCTGGAATTCCGGCTTCAGTGCTTCACCGAAGCAGACAGCCTTTGCTGCGATCACATGCATCAGCGGGCCGCCCTGTGTGCCGGGGAATACTGCCTTGTTGATCTTCTTTGCCAGTTCCTCGTCGTTGGTCAGGATCAGACCGCCTCTCGGACCGCGGAGAGTCTTGTGGGTGGTGGTAGTGGTGATGTCGGCATAGGGTACCGGCGACGGGTGAACGCCTGCGGCAACCAGACCGGCGATGTGAGCCATGTCTACCATGAGGTATGCTCCTACAGACTTTGCGATCTCGGACAGACGCTTGAAGTCGATGATGCGGGGATATGCACTTGCACCGGCAACGATCAGCTTCGGCTTGACTTCCTTTGCCAGAGCCTCGGCACGGTCGTAGTCGATATATTCATCATCGCCCAGTTCATAGGGAACGAAGTTGAAGTACTTGCCGGAGATGTTGACCGGAGAACCGTGTGTCAGGTGGCCGCCGTGTGCCAGGCTCATGCCCATAACCGTATCGCCCGGCTGGAGCAGTGCGAAGTATACAGCAGTGTTTGCCTGTGCACCGGAATGGGGCTGTACATTGGCATACTTGGCACCGAACAGCTTGCAGGCACGTTCGATAGCGATCTCCTCTACTACGTCTACATATTCGCAGCCGCCGTAGTACCGCTTGTGGGGCAGACCTTCTGCATACTTGTTGGTGAGGGCAGAACCCATAGCAGCCATAACTGCCGGAGAAACCAGATTCTCGCTGGCGATCAGTTCCAGATTCCGACGCTGGCGACCCAGCTCCTCATTCATTGCCTGTCCGACTTCCGGATCGAACTGGGAAACAAAACCAATGGTGTCCATCATATTTGCGTACATGGTAAAAACTCCTTTATGATAAATTGAAACCCGCAGGGCAGATTCCTATAGCTTTCATTATACAATATTTCAGCGGAAATTACAAGCGTTTTGCGGAAAAAAAGAGCCGGTAAAAACGTTAGGAATCGCTGCCAATGACCAGTTCCTCTGTTTCCTGTGTGACTTTCCGCAGCTGCTTCGCCTGTTCTAAAAGAAGTTTGGCAGTGGCTTCGGGGCAGTTTTTCGAAGCGGCTGTTTGTTCCAGTGCATCAATGGTGTCACAGACGGCACAGAATAACCGGAAGTAAGGTCTTTTGTAATTTGTCATGGGAAAACCTCCTTTTTTATCATTATAACCTGTTTCAGGTTATAAGTCAATAATCTGAAACAGGTTATCGTATAATAGTTGCAATTGGGAGGCTGTTATACGTATGAAAAATCGAATCAGAGATTTAAGAGAAGATGCAGATTTGACACAAAAGCAGGTGGCACAATATTTGCAGATGTCACAGACCGGTTATTCCAAATATGAAACTGGAGAAAACGATATACCCACAGTGATATGGGAACACCTTGCAGATTTTTATGGCGTAAGCGTGGACTACCTCATGGGACGAACGGACGAGAAAAAGCCTTATCCGAAAGGAAATCGATAATGTTCTTATTACAGCGGCTTCGTGATTTACGGGAAGATATGGATTTATATCAAAAAGACATTGCAGATTACCTGCACTGCTCGCAGGTGACATATTCCAGATACGAACTAGGAACAAGAGAAATCCCTTTGGAATCGCTGAATGCCCTTGCAGATTTTTATGGGGTAAGTGTAGATTATCTCATGGGGCGAACAGATGAGAAAAAGCCTTATCCCAAAGGTAATCGATAATGACAAAAAAGCGGAGAACGTCCAAAAAACGTTCTCCGCTTCTCATTTCTCTTTGCGTGAAGCCTACCGCTTACAGAGCCGCGATAACTTCAACTTCTACCAGCACACCCTTGGGCAGGTCTGCTACGCCAACACAGCTTCTTGCCGGCTTTGCATCGCCCATGGCTTCGGCGTACACTTCATTGAATGCACCGAAATCCCGTGCTACGTCCTTGAGGAAGCAAGTCGTCTTGACAACTTTGTCGAAGCTGGTGCCTGCGGCTTCCAGAACGGCTTTCAGGTTTGCCATGACCTGCTTGGACTGTCCCACGATGTCAGTTGCTTCTACATTGCCGGTCGCCGGATTGATGGCGATCTGACCGGAAGTGTACAGCATATCACCGATTTTGACAGCCTGTGAATACGGACCGATTGCGTTTGGTGCGTTCTTGGTATAAATGGTACCCATGATAAAAACCTCTTTTCAAAAAATAGGGATTTTTTGTTTCTTTAGGCAACATCGCACAAAGCTTGTGCGGTGTTGTCTTTAGTCCACCAGATGGAATCCTGCTTCCATGAGGGCACTGCGGATCTCCTGAATGTGTGCGTAATCTCTGGTTTCCATGGTGATCCGCAGGAAGCAGCCGTTGATGTCGCTGCCCTCGTTGGCACGTTCGTGGTGAATGGAGATGACGTTGCCGCCCAGATCGGCGATGATGCGGGAAACATCTTTCAGCTGACCCGGCTTGTCCAGCAGTTCAATGTAGAGCATGCAGCTTCTGCCGGACATCAGCAGACCACGCTTGATGACACGGGACAGAATAGTCACGTCGATGTTGCCGCCGGAAACCAGACAAACCACTTTCTTGCCCTCTACGGGAACCTTGTGGAACATTGCCGCAGCCACAGATGCTGCACCGGCACCCTCTGCGATCAGCTTCTGCTTTTCGATCAGAGCCAGAATTGCAGCGGAGATCTCGTCGTCGGTCACAGTCACAATGTCGTCCACATACTTCTTGACATACTCGAAAGTGTGGGGGCCCGGTTCCTTGACGGCGATACCGTCGGCAATGGTGGAAACGGAGTCCAGACAGGTGATCTTGTCGTTGTGAATGGACTCGTACATGCTGGGTGCACCGCTTGCCTGTACGCCGTAAACCTTGATATTCGGGTTCAGCTGCTTAATGGCAAATGCCACGCCGGAGATCAGTCCGCCGCCGCCGATCGGCACAATGACTGCGTCCACGTCTGCCATCTGATCCAGAATTTCCAGACCGATGGTGCCCTGTCCGGCAATGACGTTTTCGTTGTCAAAGGGGTGTACAAAAGTGTAGTTGTGTTCCTTCTGGAGCTCTACAGCCTTGTTGTAGGCATCGTCATAGACACCCTTGACCATGCAGACCTCTGCACCGTAACTCTTGGTAGCTTCTACCTTGGAGATCGGAGCACCGTCCGGCAGGCAGATGAGAGCCTTCATGTGGTTCTTTGCCGCAGCCAGAGCCACACCCTGTGCGTGGTTGCCGGCAGAGCAGGCGATGACACCCCGTGCTTTTTCTTCTTCTGTCAGCTGGGACATCATGTAATAGGCACCGCGAACCTTGAAAGAACCGGTGACCTGCAGGTTCTCTGTCTTGAGAAACAGATTGCAGTCCGGACAGAGTTTCGGTGCCTGAATCAGATCCGTTTTCCGGATCACGCTCCGGAGCACGTGGCTTGCTTGATAGATTTTATCCAATGTCAGCATGGATAGGACTTCCTTTCCATAATCATATTAAGAACGCTGTGTCAGCAGCTGGTCGATCAGCTGCTTTGCAGCACGGGCACTTCTGCCGCTTTTCTGGAGGGCGAACTGTTCTGCCTGTGCGTCCAGTTCCTCCATGGTGATGTCCAGACCGTTCTGTTCTGCCAGAGCGTGGACGATCTCCAGATACAGGTTCTTCTGCGGGCGGCTGTAGGTAATTGTGATGCCAAATCGTTCCGACAGGGAGATGCGTTCCTGTACGGTGTCGTTGGAGTGCTTGTCGCTGCCGTCGTCAAAGGTTTCCTTGACCAGATGCCGCCGGTTGCTGGTGGCGTAGATGACGGTATTCCGCATTCTGGCGGCAATGCTGCCCTCCAGAGTCGCTTTCAGCGTGCCGAAGTTGGGGTCGTCCTCGGAGAATGTGAGGTCGTCAATAAAGAGGATAAACTTCAGCGGATTTTTGCACAGGTGATCCATGATCTGGGGAATGTAGCACAGTTGGTCTTTGTTCAGTTCGATCAGCCGCAGTCCGTCATCTTTGAACGCGTTGGCAATTGCCTTGACAGTTGCAGATTTTCCCGTGCCGGCATCTCCGGCGAGGAGGACGTTGGAGGCGTATTTTCCTGCAAGGAGTGCCTTGGTATTCTCTACCACAATGCCGCGTTCCCGTTCGTATCCCACCATTTGTTCCAGAGAAATGGGGTCAGGATACTGCACCGGAACCAACTCGCCGCTTGCTCCGACGGTGAACATGTGGTGCCGTGCATAGATGCCGTAGCCGTGCTTGGAGATCTCCGCTACACGCTGGGTGTAGAGCTTGTCCAGATCGGTCTTGTGGGTCTGCCATGCCGGCAGGGGAATGCTGGTCTGCATCTCTGCCTGAATCATGGCAGGGGTGAGCATTGCAATGCGGTTCAGCAATTTCAATTCTGTGTGCAGGCAGGTTTCCATGTTCTGCGAAATGGTTTCGCCGGCACCGGCACGCTGGACATAAACATTTTCGTGTTCCAGAACGATCTGTTCCAGATAGCCGGTGAGGTCGTCTGCCCGTTCATACAGGGCGGAAACCATGGCACTGTAAAAGCGGATCTGTGCCGGGGTATTTTCCTTGTCGGTGTGGCAGAACTGCATCAGTGCACGAAGCACCGGATCCTGCTGTAAACTGCGGAAAATGACAAGGGCATCCAGCCCGTATCCGATTTCTTCTCTGGGAGTCATATGGGTCATCTCTTTCGACTTTTTATAAGAATACTGCTTACTTCAGCAGTGCAATGATCTTTTCGGTGCATTCGGTGCAGGACAGCGGTGTTACGCCCTCGCCAGCCAGATCGGCAGTGCGGTAGCCTGCATTCAGATATGCGTCCACAGCGTCTTCGATTGCCTGTGCCTCGTCCATGAGGTCGAAGGAGTAGCGGAGCATCATGGCTGCGGAAAGAATGGTTGCGATGGGGTTTGCCTTGTTCTGTCCGGCAATATCCGGTGCAGAACCGTGGATCGGCTCGTACATGCCACGCTTGGTGGCCCCCAGAGAAGCCGATGGCAGCATACCGATAGAACCGGTGATCTGGGAAGCTTCATCGGACAGAATGTCGCCGAACATATTGGAGGTGACAACTACGTCAAACTGTCTGGGATTCTTGACCAGCTGCATGGCTGCGTTGTCTACCAGCATATCGGTGAGGGTGACATCCGGATAGTCCTTTGCCACTTCGTGAACGACTTCACGCCACAGACGGGAGCTTTCCAGAACGTTTGCCTTGTCGATGCTGATGACGTTCTTGTTCCGCTTCCGGGCGGTTTCGAAAGCCACGCGTGCGATACGCTCTACTTCCATTTTGCTGTAGCACTCGGTGTCATATGCTTCTTCGCCGTACTTGCCCTCGCGTCTGCCCCGTTCGCCGAAGTAGATGCCGCCGGTCAGTTCACGAACCATCATGATGTCGAAGCCCTTTGCCACGATGTCTTCCCGCAGGGGGCAGTCGCCTTTCAGAGCCGGATACAGCTTTGCCGGACGGAGGTTGGTGAACAGTCCCAGAGCCTCACGGATTCCCAGCAGAGCCTTTTCCGGACGGAGATGCGGCGGCATCTGATCCCACTTGTTGTGACCGACTGCACCGCCGACAGCACCCAGAAGGACACTGTCGCTTGCCAGACAGCCGTCAATGGTTTCTTTCGGCAGGGGAATGCCGGTGGCATCGATCGCACAGCCGCCGATGAGGTACGGGGTGCAGGTGAAGGTGTGACCGTATTTCTTGCCAATCTTGTGGAGAACAGCCAC
>ULZT01028477.1_pt1 | contig 11137 bp, 8 predicted proteins | sample 1963371 | NCBI WGS metagenome assembly ULZT01 (sample SAMEA4835897, study PRJEB28245) | human gut metagenome | biome: gut microbiome; material: fecal sample | place: Denmark | collected 2008
CGGCTTTGACGATGCCCATGACGGCGGTGCCGGAATGCGGTCCGCCGACGACACTCACCAGGTGGCGCATGTTGTCGCGCAGTGCGGCGAAGTCGACGATGGCCTGCGCCGGATACCGCCGCTGGGCGGCCTTGTAGTTCGCTTTGCCTTGTTCGGAGGAGAAATCCCATTCACGTGTTGCGCTCAAAGTCATGGCTCCCATTGTCGCGCCGCTATGTGACAGGTATGGAACATCAGGGACATATGGTGAGACGATTCACGATGTTTTCACGATTTTGTCCGGCAGTGTTTTTTACACTTTCCATACACAAGGCTGTTGCGCATATCGCCGCGGCCTTTCTGATTTCTGGCGTTAAGGCGTGCCAGAGTCCCGGAAATCCGTCCGGTCCAGCCCATTTTTGAAACAATCACAGGGAATCTGACGACCATGGATCTATTTCGCAAGAAGTCGGTGGACCAACTTGTCTCCGAATCGACTCCGCTGAAGCGAACACTGAAAACCTTCGACCTGACCATGCTGGGCATCGGCGCCATCATCGGCACCGGCATCTTCGTGCTCACCGGCAAAGGCGCGCTCACCGCGGGACCGGCATTGTGCGTGTCCTTCCTGCTCGCCGCCGTCTGCTGCGGCTTTGCGGGCCTGTGCTATGCGGAGTTCGCCGCGATGGCACCGGTTTCCGGCTCCGCCTATTCGTACGCGTATCTGGCGTTCGGCGAGTTGATTGCCTTCGTGATCGGTTGGGATTTGATTTTGGAATACGCGTTGCAGGCGGCGACCGTGTCCGCCGGCTGGTCGGGCTATTTCAACAAGCTGTTGGAAGGCTTCGGCCTGCATCTGCCGGTCGAACTGACCGCCGCGTACGGCACCACGCCGGGAGTCACCACGTATTTCAATCTGCCGGGCTTCGTAATCGTGCTTATCATCACGTGGGTGCTGTCCATCGGCATCAACCAGACGAAGAAGACCAACGACATCATGGTGATGATCAAGCTGGCCATCATCGTGCTGTTCATCGTGTGCACCGTCTGGTACATCAATCCCGCCAACTGGAAACCGTTCTCCCCGTATGGCATCTACACGTTCCAGCCGGGTTCGACGCAGCCGTACGGCATCGTGCCGGCCGCGTCGATCGTGTTCTTCAGCTTCATCGGCTTCGACGCCGTCTCCTCCTCCGCCGAGGAGACCATCAATCCGAACAAGACGCTGCCGCGCGGCATCCTGATCTCGCTGGCCGTGTCCACCGTGCTGTACATCATCATGACGCTCATCATGACCGGCGTGGTGCCGTACAAGGAGTTCGCGAAGTTCATCGACGCTCCGGTGGCGGGCGTGATTCTCGAGACCGGCCTCAACTGGCTGGCGTTCATCGTGAACCTCGGCGCGTTGATCGGCATGACCACCGTCATGCTGGTGCAGCTGTACGGCCAGTCCCGCATCTGCTATGCGATGAGCCGCGACGGACTGTTCCCGAAGTTCTTCGGCGAAGTGCATCCGAAGTACCGCACACCGTTCAAGGGCACGTGGTTCTTCGGCATTCTGACGGCCATCGCCGGCGGTTTCATCAACATCAACGTGCTGTTCGAGCTGGTGAACATCGGCACGCTGTCCGCGTTCATCATCGTGTCGGCCGGCATCCTGTGGATGCGCAAGACCCAGCCGGACGCGCATCGTGGCTTCCGTGCGCCGGGCGTGCCGTTCACGCCAATCTGCGCCATCATCTTCTGCCTGATTCTGATCTTCGGTTTGAATTGGGAGACGTGGGTGCGTTTCGCTGTGTGGTTCGCGCTTGGACTGGTCGTGTATTTCACGTACAGCCGCAAGCATTCTCAGCTTAACGAGCCGGGACTGTTCTAATCATCCCTTCATATGGAAAAGGACGTCTCCCGCAGTTTTACGGGAGACGTCCTTTTTTCTACGTTTCTATGTATGCGCAATCACCATTCGTGACGCTGGTAGGCGATACGCGTGGTATCGGTGGGGCGGTCAAGCAGTTGGATCAGGCCGCAGCGGGCGAATCCGTTCGATTCGAGCACGTGCTGCATGGCCTTGTTGTTCGGATGCGTGTCGGCGCGCACGTTGCCGTAATGTTCGATGCACCAGTTGATGCAGTCCTTGGCCGCGCCTTTGACGATTCCCGACGAGGCGATGCGGTGGATGGTCACATACGAGTCGTCGTCCAGCCAGGCGCCGTCGATATGCGCGTAGGTGGGATCCTCGCCCGTGCACAGGGCGAACTGGGCGAGCACACGCTCCTTGCCGTCAGCCTCGTCCACCAGCAGCATGGTGCGCTGCTGGCGAATGTCGTCAAGGATCACTTCCTCACGTGGGAACGTGTTTCCCCATTGCGTGGGATTCCCGTTGGCCGCCATAAGCTCACGCGCATGCTGGTAGATTTTCAGCATGACAGGCAGATCATCCATGGTGGCACGACGGAACCGACGTTCGGAAGTGGTTTCGCTCAACCCTTTCACCTCAATTCGACTGTGTACCTCTCTCAAGCATTCCAGCCGTCCAAACTACCACGCCCACCGCACAGGCATGGTAACGCTCACACAAGGCGGCGTTCGAACGGGTCGGAGCTGATGCCCTTGGCGAGGATGTCCTTGCACCATTCCTTGGCGGTGAACAGGCTGTGGTCGCGGTAGTTGCCGCAGCTTTCGATGGTGGTTGCCGGCACGTCGTCCCATGTGGCCTCGTAGGCGATGAATTCCAACGATTCCTTCAATGCGCGAGCCACATCCTCGGTGGAATGCTCGCCCCACGTCAGCAGGTGGAAGCCTGTGCGGCATCCGAACGGCGAGCAGTCGATGTAACCGGGGATGCGTTCGCGCAGCAGCACCGCGATGGTGTGTTCGATGGTGTGCAGTCCGCCGGTCGGAATGGCGTTCTCGTTCGGCTGCACCAATCGCAGGTCGTAGTTCGAGATCACGTCGCCGTGGGGGCCGGTTTCCGTATCGATGTAGCGCACATACGGCGCCTTTACTTTGGTGTGGTCCAATTGGAAGCTTTCCACCACCGGCTTGTCTTCCGCCATGTTCTGTCCTTTCGTTGTTGTGTTCACATTCCACTATTCACGGTTCGCGGGCTCAACGTCAACCGTCGTGCCATGCGTGTCGGTTATGGCCGGTTCAAGCCTCGTCGCCGGAATCCTCCCGAATCGCGGCCATGAACCGTTCGCCGTACTGTTTGAGCTTGCTTTCCCCCACACCGTTGACGGCAAGGAACCGGTCGTCAGTGATCGGCTTGACCCGTACCATGTCACGCAACGTCTTGTCGGAGAACACGATGTACGGCGGTTTGCCGAGTTCGCGCGCGATGTCCAGTCGCAGCGCACGCAGCTTCTGGAATAGCGCCTCGTCGCCGTCATCCGGCACGTACGATCCGACAGCGGGAGTGGACACGTCGGGCGTTCGACGCGCACGGGCGTCAGCACGTTTGATCTTCTTGATGTCGTAATGGAATTCGGGTGCGACCGTTTCCGCCGCACGGGGTCCGAAGCCGACGATCGGCAGGCGTCCTTCCGCGATCGTCAGGAAGCCGTCGGTGGCCATCTGGCTCAGCACGTCGCGGATGCGCGCTTCCGGCACTTCGTCGAGCATGCCGAACGACGGCAGGCTTTCAGGGTTGAGATAGCTTAGATCCTGTGCCTTCGAGCCGCGCAGCACCTTGACGATTTTGCCGCTGCCGACATGCTGGTTCACATCGTGCACGCAACGGCTGATGGCTCGGGCGATGTCGGTGACGTCGATGGTTTCGAATGTGTGCTCGCAGTTGGCGCAACCGCCCACGCATTTGCCGTCCGTTTTCGCCGCCGCGCCCGCGGTTTCGCCGAAATACCGGGTCATGTACGCGTGCAGGCAGTCCGTGGTACGGCAGTAGCCGACCATCGCGTCGAGCAGCCGGCGTTTCGACGCGCGTACGGCCTCCTGCTCTTCGGGAGTCAATCGTTCGTTTTCGTAATCCGAATCGAGCAGCCGGCGGCGGGTGACGATGTCCGATTCGTTCCACAACAGCGTGCAGCGGCTTGTTTCGCCGTCTCGTCCGGCGCGACCCGCCTCCTGGTAGTACGCTTCGATGGATTCGGGCATGTTGTGGTGGATGACGAACCGCACGTTGGATTTGTCGATGCCCATGCCGAACGCGTTGGTGGCCACGACCACGGGCACACGGTCGGTGACGAAATCGCGTTGCGCCTTCTCTCGTACGTCGGCGCTCATACCGCCATGGTAGGCGACGGCGATGGTGCCGATATCCGACACATCCGCACCCCCTGCGGCACGCAATTCGGCGACGGCGCTGTTAAGCGATTCGGCGAGCGCTTCCGTTTCCTTGCGCGTGGCGCAGTAGACGATGCCGGATTCGTCCGGATGGCTGGCGATGTAGGACGCCACCCAGGATGCTTTGTCTTTGCGTGGCATGCTGATGACGTCGAAATACAGGTTCGGCCGGTCGAAACCGGTGACGGTGATGGACGGTGTGTGCAGGCCCAGAATCGAAACGATGTCGCGGCGCACGCGTTCGGTGGCGGTGGCGGTGAACGCGGCGACCGTTGGACGTGTGGGCAGTCCGGCGATGAATTCGCCGATGCCAAGATATGAGGAACGGAAGTCCTGCCCCCATTGGGAGACGCAGTGCGCTTCGTCGACGGCGACGAGCGAGATCGGCACACGGACGGCGAAGTTGCGGAATCGTTCGGTTTCCAAACGTTCCGGCGCCACGTACAGCAGTTTGATCTGGCCGGAGAGCGCCTGCGCGAAGACGAGATCCTGTTCGTCCGGCGTCTGAGTGGTGTTGATGAACGCGGCCGGAAGGCCCACGTCGTTCAGGGCGTCGACCTGGTCGCGCATGAGTGAGATCAGCGGCGAGATGACGATGGCGACGCCCGGCAGGATCGCTGCGGGAATCTGATAGCAGATGGATTTGCCGGCGCCGGTGGGCATGACGCCAAGCACGTCGTGTCCGGTGAGGATGGCCGAGACGATGCCGGATTGTCCAGGACGGAACGAATCGTAGCCGAAATAGCGGTTCAGCGCCTCCAATGCGCGGGGGTCTACGGAATCGGCGGAATCAACAGCTTGCGTCATGGTTTCCAAGTGTAGCAATGCCGTGCGTTGACCGCGGAGAGCGAAACGGCCGGCGCGGGTCTTGCCCATGCCGGCCGTTTCATGCTTCTATCGGAAATAGGGAATTCAGATCTGGCGGAACGCCTGCTCCAGGTCAGCGATCAGATCGTCCGCGTCCTCAAGGCCGACGGACAGGCGGATCAGGTTGGCGGGCACTTCGAGCGTGGTGCCGGCCACGGAGGCGTGGGTCATGGCGCCCGGATGCTCGATCAGGGATTCCACGCCGCCCAGGGATTCGGCCAGGGTGAACACTTCGGTGGCTCCGGCGAACTTCTTGGCCGCTTCGAAACCGGCGGCGATCTGGATGGAGATCATGCCGCCGAAACCGCCGTGCATCTGGCGTGCCGCGATGTCGTGGCCCGGGTGGGATTCGAGCCCCGGATACCATACGCGTTCCACTTCGGGGCGGGTTTCGAGCCACTGGGCCACTTTCATGGCGTTGCGGCTGTGCTGCTTGACGCGCAGGTCGAGGGTTTTGAGGCCTCGGATGTCAAGCCAGGAGTCGAACGGGGACGGAACCGCGCCGGCCGCGTTCTGCAGGAAGGCCACCGCGTCGCGTGTTTCCTTGTCGTTCAGGACCACCGCGCCGCCGACCACGTCAGAGTGGCCGCCGATGTACTTGGTGGTGGAGTAGACGACCACGTCGGCGCCGTCTGCGAGCGGATGCTGCAATACCGGGGATGCGAAGGTGTTGTCCACGACCACTTTGGTGCCGTGCGCGTGCGCCACGGCCGCGGTGGCGGCGATGTCGGTGATGTTGAGCAGCGGGTTGGACGGGGTTTCCACCCAGATGTACGCGTACTGCTTCTTGGCGAGCGCGGCTGAGACGGCGGCCGTGTCGGTGATGTCCACCACGTCGAGGCCGATGCCCCACGGCACGAACACCTTGGACAGCAGACGGTAGGTGCCGCCGTACACGTCGTTGCCGAGCAGGATGTTGTCGCCGGGCTTCAGGGTGGAACGCAGCAGCACGTCGATGGCGGCAAGTCCGGAGGAGAAGCTTAACGCGTATTTCGCGCCTTCCACGGCGGCGAGCTGCTCGTCGAAGCTGTTGCGGGTCGGGTTGATGGAACGGCTGTAGTCGTAGCCGTTGCGCAGGCCGCCGACGCCGTCCTGCTTGAAGGTGGAGGTCATGTAGATGGGGGTGACCACGGCTCCGGTGGTCGGGTCGGGTTCCTGGCCTGCGTGGATGGCGCGGGTGGCGAGAGCGGTGGCGTTGAGGGCTTCGGTGTTGGTCGAGATGGTCATGATGGGAACTCCTTGGAAGTAGCGGATGGTTTGGGTTGTTCGGATGATGGGCATTGGTTTCAAAGGTGCGATCGGGCTGCCGGACAGTCGTTTGACGGTCTTTTACAGGTACTGTTCGGCGAGGCTGGGCTTGGTGGTGCGTTCCACGACGTCGGCGAATCCGTTGGCGCGCATCCAGTCGTCGTTGAAGATCTTCTCCATATAGCTGCGGCCGGAATCGGGCATCAGCACCACGACGAGCTGGTTTTCGTCGAGGTCGTGCTCGCGGGCGTATTTCAGCGCGGAGAACACGGCCATGCCGGATGAGCCGCCGACGAGCAGTCCTTCCTCGTTGGCGAGGCGTCGGGTCATTTCGAAGGCTTCCGCGTCGGTGACCTGCACGATCTCGTCGGGAAGGCTCCGGTCGAAGGCCTTCGGATAGAAGTCCTCGCCGACGCCTTCGATCTGGTATTGGTGCACGTCGTTCGGGTCGGAGTAGATGGAGCCTTCCGGATCGGCGCCGATGACCTGCACCGCGCCGTTGGACACGTCCTTCAGATAGTGTCCGGTGCCGCAGATGGTGCCGCCGGTGCCGATGCCCGCCACGAAATGCGTGACCTTGTGGTCGGTGGCCTCCCAGATTTCCGGACCAGTGGTGTGGTAGTGGCTTTCGGGACCGTTCGGATTGTCGTACTGGTTGGGGCGGTAGCCGCCGGGAATCGCCTTGGCGAGGCGGTCCGCCACCTGGTAGTAGGAGCGCGGATCGTCCGGACCGGCGTCGGTGGGGGTCACGACCACTTCGGCGCCGTATGCGCGCAGCACCGCACGCTTGGCTTCGGAAACCTTGTCCGGCAGGGTGAAGATCGCACGGTATCCGCGCTGCAAAGCCACGAGCGCGAGTCCGACACCGGTGTTGCCGGAGGTCGGTTCCACGATCACGCCGCCGGGCTTCAGTTCGCCGCTGCGTTCGGCCGCGTCGATGATGCGTTCGGCGATGCGGTCCTTGGAGGAGCCGCCGGGGTTGAAGTATTCGACTTTGGCCGCGATGGTGGCCTTGATGCCTTCGGCCACATGGTTGAGGCGGATGAGCGGGGTGTTGCCGATGAGTTCTGCGGTGCTGTTGTGGATGGTCATGACGTTTCCTTTGGGGCTTTGCGGTTTCGGGGATTCGGTTGGGATGCGCTCCCGGGAAGCCGCGTCGTCATGTGCAGCGGTTGAAACAGGACCTGTTGGGATTTTCGCGCTTGTGCGGGGATCACCGTATACGGTTACGGTATGCCGTATGCCGAAGATTGGCGATCATGCCGATACGTTACGGGAATCCGGAAAATCGAAGTTCTGGCGACCACGCCGAACGTTCTGGAATGTCCTATCTCAAGTTATGCGTCGATGAACCACGCGCCCCTCGGGCGGTTGGTTAGCGACAGCAACAACAAGAGCGATTGAACATGTGGCTTACATTACCACTCCCCCGGACATCGGCATGTCACCCGCGTTCATCATGCGGACATCCGAACCGTATCAGCTTCCTGGAACGGGCTCGCTCCGCCCCCAATAACCTGCGATATAACAGCCTTCGCAGCGCCCAACACCCCACCGGATATCATCGCGTCTACGTGATATACAGTGCAATTATGTATAGAGGAACCTCTTTCATATTCCCCGCACATCGAGTACGACCGTCGACGGGGAACAACGACCGTCCCCACCTCACGCCGGAAGCCGATTGCACCGATTGCATCGACCGCACCGATCACACCAACCGCAAACGCCATCGCGCATGGACGCCTTTCGTGGTTCTCTGGGCGGTGATGTCGACGATTCTCGTACTGCTGACGGTGTCCACGCATCCTTCCGATAGCGTGTACACCCTGCAATACCAAGGTGGCACCTTCCTCGTGGACCGTTCGCAGTACCAGCAGCTCGCCGACGCGTTCCTGCATGGCAGAACCTGGATCGACGCGCATGTCCCCGATTGGCTTGCGGCCATGGATAATCCGTACGACGAGCAGGCCAGAGGAACCCTCGGCGCGCAAACCGGCGATCCGTCACGCTGGGATTGGGCTTTCTACCATGGCCGGTACTACTGCTATTTCGGCCCGCTGCCGGCGCTCCTGCTCTTCGCGCCGTTCAAAGCACTGACCGGAACCGATCTGCCGACCGCCGCAGGATGCGCGTTCCTTGCGATACTGGCATGCGCTTCGCTCATATTTCTCATCGAAACACTGTGGAAGCGCTATTGGCATGGCACCCCCAGATGGCTCGCGGTCCTCGCCTGCACCGCAATCGTGGCGGCATCCGGATTGACGTATCTGGTGCTCGTCCCATGGTTCTATTCGATTCCCATCCTCGCATCGCTAGCACTCGCGCCCGCCGGCATCGCATTGTGGGCACGCTCTTCCGGCGATGGCCATCACACCCCGCGCACTCCGTTCATCGCCATCGGTTCGACGCTTGTCGCGCTCACCATCGCCTGCAGACCGGCGTTCATCCTCACCGCGGTATTCGGCATCATCCTCCTATGGCCGCAAATCCGAGCCCACGATATCCTGTCCATCCGTTCCAGACACGCCATCCTCTCCACCATCGCGGCGATTCTGCCGTTCCTCATCATCGGCTGCGCGATGATGGCATACAACACAGCCCGTTTCGACGACCCGTTCGACTTCGGCGCAGCCTACAATCTCACCGGCTGCGATCTGACGCAACGGCATGTCAGTCTGAAAGCACGCCTGTATTCCGTCCTCCTGCTGTTCCTCACCCCAATCGGTTTCACGAGGGAATTCCCCTACACCATGGACGTGTTCTCACTGGATGAGGCAAACCCATGGGGGTTCCTGTTCCGTAACCGGAACATCATTCCGGAACAGTTCGCCGGCGGACTCGTCGCGCTGTCGCCGATCTGCCTGCTCGCATTGCCCGCGGCCATCCGGTATTTCATTCGACTGCGGCGCAGCCAAAACTCCCACGCAACACAGTGCGGTGCGATAGGACTCACGTTCCTCGTTCTCGCCGTCCTCATCGCGTGCATCGACGGACCGTTCGGCGTGAACGCGCGTTACCTGTGCGATATGACATGGCTGATGCTCATCGGCACCATGTGCCTGCTGTTCATGTGGAACACGGATGCGCGTGAAAACGGGCGCCGGTGGCTGACCGTCGTGATCGTCGCCCTGCTTATCGTCGGCATCGGCTTGCAGCTGCTATGGCTTATGACCCCGGGGCGGAGCGAAAGCTGGAACATTTCGAATCCCGCCCTGTATGACTGGTTGCGCAGACTGTTCACGTTCTAGTCGGTTCAGCCGATTCAGGCGATCCAGTCGGTTCAGCCGGCCCAGCCGCCTACCTTGCATCAATCCGACCTGCGATCAGGCCTACATGGACGCGGCTTCGATAAGCGAGCGCGTGTACGCGGAACAGGGATGATTCAGTATTTCCGTGGTCGTACCGCTTTCCTCGACGTGCCCGTCATGCAGAACGATGATACGATCGGCGATATGCTGCACCACGCCAAGATCGTGCGAGACCATGACCAGCGACATATTCGGGTTCGCCTCGCGGATGGCGTGGAAGGTCTCAAGGATCCGTACACGCGCGGCCACATCGATGGCGCTCATCGGCTCGTCGGCAAGAATGACGCCCGGATCGTCCACTATGGCACGTGCAATGGCGACACGTTGCGCCTGCCCGCCGGATAGATCCATGGGGTACCGTGCGGCGAATACCGCCGGGTCGAGTCCGACCACACGCAATGCATGCTCGGCCTGCGAGGCGATCTCATCATTGCCGTTGCCCTTGTGGTGCAAGCGCAACGGCTCCTCTACGGAACGTGCGACGCGCCAGCGCGGGTCGAGCGAGGCGAAGGGGTCCTGGAACACCAGGCCGGTCTGTCCGCGTAGCATGCGGCGCACGGCAGAGCCCCGCTTCCCCATTGTCTGGCCGCGATACGTGATCTCGCCCGAATCGGCGGATCCCAAGCCGAACAGCACACGCGTCAGCGTCGATTTGCCCGAACCGGAAGCGCCGATAATCGCCAGGCACTCCCCCTCGTATACGTCAACGTCCACGTCGAACAGCACCTGCCTGCGTTCCCGCTTCGAACCGAAGCTTGTACAGATGCCACGCCCCTGCAGCACGATGTCACTCATTGCCGTCGTCTTTCCTCATGATTGCCGTGTTTTTGAACGTCTCCCGCTTGGATTGCGCTCTCGCGGATTCCCGGCTGCCAACACTGCTACCAGCACTGTTGCCATGCGGCAGGGTAAGCAACCTGGCCGCATCGACCAAACGTCGCGCGGGTTCGCTTGCCGGCGCCTGCAATAGGCTTGCGGTCGTACCCGTTTCGGCGATCGAACCGCCGTCCAGCACATAACAGCGCGTAGTGGCGCGTGCGAGCACCGCGAAATCATGGGTGATGAACAGCATCGAGGCACCGGCGTCGTCGACCAGCGAGGTCAGCAGGTCGACGATCTGCCGTTGCGTGATCGAATCCAATGCCGTGGTCGGCTCGTCGGCGATGATGAATCGCGGCGAGGTGATCAACGCGGTGGCGATGCCGACACGCTGCTGCTGGCCGCCGGAAAGCTCATGCGGGTATTTCAGCAGCACGTCCTGGGAAAGCCCCACTTTGCTCAGCATCGCTTCGACCCGCTCAAGACGCTCGTCAAGCGACAGGTCGTAATGCAGGTACAGCGGCAGGCCGACCTGCTGAGCAACCGTCATCACGGGGTTCAGGGCGGCGGCCGGATTCTGGAACACCATGCCCACGTACCGTCCGCGCAGGTCG
>ULZT01066784.1_pt1 | contig 11038 bp, 7 predicted proteins | sample 1963371 | NCBI WGS metagenome assembly ULZT01 (sample SAMEA4835897, study PRJEB28245) | human gut metagenome | biome: gut microbiome; material: fecal sample | place: Denmark | collected 2008
AATGGAAAATTATTTTCCAGCATTTATACATTTTGCAAGAAAGTCGCCTTTGGCGGCTTTTTTCTTTGTGGATTCCTCCAAAAATCGGGATTTTCTGCAAAGGTCGTGAAAAATTCACATTTCATTATTTGACTTGTGGTATAATAGACATAGAAGAATATGCCATATGTTCGAAAGGAGTTTGGTGAAGATGAAAACACGATCGCATACCGCAAACACCAGCAGGAGCCTGCCGTCACGAGTTATGGCGGTGCTGCTCTCCGCGGTGCTGTTTTGTACAGGGCTGTCGCTGGGCAGCTTTGCTTCGGCGGAAGAACTGCCGGTATTGGAAACGGACGTATCGCAGGGGAGTTCCGGCAACCTGCTGATCGGCATTCAGGGCACGTATATTGACCAGATCAGCGAGGCACTGGACTTGATCAACAGCTACCGGCTGGAAGCCTGCCAGAACGGCTATTCCAACCCTGACGGCAGCGGCAGCCTGACTATGAGCGACTATGAGCCGATCCAGTGGTCGGACGGACTGGAGTATATCGCACGGATCCGTGCCGCAGAGGCTTCCCAGACAGAAGATCATGTGCGTACCAACGGAGAAAGCTGCTTTGCCATTCAGGCACCGGCGGGGACGTCTTCTCACGGAGAGTGTCTTGCATGGAACCGTGAGAAGAATATGCTGCATGGTATCGAGCAGTGGTACGGCGAGAAGGAGTCCTATCTGATCGACAGCAGCAGCAGTGCCGCCGGTCACTATAGAAGCATGATCTCTCCTGGCAGCCGCTATATCGGTATCGGTGCGTTCTACACCTCTACGGCAACCTATGCCAATACCACCTGTGCGGAATTCAGTTCCGGCAAGGGCTCGGACAGCCTTAGCTTCACCTATGGGGAGTGTATCCAGAAGCTGGAGGTTCCCGCAAGTGATGTGACTGTAATGGACGATTCTGTGCAGAGTGTCATGTCCTACGGCGATACCCAGACCTTGCAGCTGAATATCCGGTACAGCAACCGGAAAGGCTTTACGCTACAGGAACCGGTGTCGTGGAGCAGTTCGGACACCGATGTGGTATCCGTCAGCGGTAACACTGCCACTGCTGTGGGCTACGGCACGGCAACGCTGACAGCCGTAGTCAACGGTCTTTCTTACACATTTTCTGTTACCGTGGACGACAATGTCACCGTGACCACCACCGAACCCAACGAGTTGGAGGACACCATGTGTCTGAAATTCGCGGATCTGGAAATGTCGCTGGAGGAATTGCAGGCGAACAACTATCGGGTGGAGATGCCCCTTTATGTCAGCCAGAGTTTTAGCGATATGAACTTCAACGTCGTTGACAATCCCAGTCTGACGAATGTGAAGTGCGATTTCGGGGACAAGATCATCACGTCTTCTGCCAGCAGCGGCTATTCGACTTCGTATCTGCTGCGTGTGTATCTGTCGCATACCGAGCAGGAAGCCGGTTGGATCGGCACGATCACCTACCAGCTGCCGGAGAATACCAAGGCGGGGGATACGTTCTCGGTGGATTTCCGCATACTCAAAAGCAGCTACTGGATCAGCACTTCCGGAGAATCCAGCAAGATGCAGGGGGAGAGTGGCTCGATCACCATTACCGGTGCGGAGGAAACTACCACGACCACAGAAGAAACTACCACCACAGAAACAACGATGACCACCACGACCACTTCGACCACAACCACTTCTGCAACAACGACAACAACCACAACGATGACTACTACCACCACAGAGGAAACCACTGCGACTACTGCGGAAACGACTGCAACTACCGCGACCAGCACTACAGCGGAGCCGCTGCAAAAGAATCTGACGGTTTCGCTGGGAAGAGTAGAAGTGGGCGTAGATGAATACGAGCAGGATCACATTGTGAGCGTTCCGATCTATATTGATCGGGAGTGTTCCGCTTTGAACTTCGGCATCAGCTGGGACAGCCGTCTGACGTATCTGGACAGCAGTGTTGACTATGGTGCGTACTCCAGTGCGGAGGCGGACGGTTTTGTTTGGCTGGTAAATGCATCGATCAGCAATATTCCGGCAGGAAAGATCGGAACGCTTCGGTTCCGGCTGCCGGACGATGCAGAGGCAGGAGATGTCTATGTGGTCAACTTGTCTGCACGTGCCGCCAGTGGTGCCGATGCCATGTGGCTGGATAATGTGAACGGACAAAAAGGCACACCGTTGGTGCAGGGCAGTACGATCACAATTACAATTGCTCCGGCACCTACGACCACCGCACCGGATACCGGCAGCGTGCTCTATGGTGATGTCAATCTGGACGGCAAGGTGGATATATCCGATGCCGTGCTGACCAACAAGGCGGTTTCTGGTGTGGTAATGCTGAACAAGCAGCAGTATCAGAATGCCGACTGTGATGCCAGCGGCGAGGTCAATGCCGATGATGCCACCCTGCTGATGAAATTTCTGGTGCATATCGTGACGGTTTTGCCTGATGCGGCATAAAAATTGCCGCGTATTCCGGCAAAAAAACCCTTGACAAATGCGGCATTCTGGCGTATAATAAAAATAAAGAGAGAGCATACCAGTAGACAGTCTGCTCCCACTGCATAGAGGTTAAAGAATAACCGCCACAGTTTTGGGAGAAGTGGGGCGGTTATTTCTTTTTCTTGCCGTGGTGATTCTGATTACTATTTTTATGATTATAGTAAATGTACACGATCAAATTGGCTAAGGACAGCAGAACACTGCAAATCTTCAGCAAATCACCAAAGGTGACATATTGATCCATCATACTGATCACCTCCCATCTGTTCAAATGAGCAGTGGGAGCAGAAACAAACCAGCCCGTCGCCCAGCGGAAATGGCGACGGCAGACTCGCTCAAGGATAGCGAGCCGCCTACCATTATTGATATGCCTTTCAATATCATATCTTGCAAAAAATGTCAAATGCAAGCCGCCGCATCATTGCCGGAGTTCTCTGGTGATGGTGCGGTTTTTTGTTGCCAGTCAGTGCCGCCTTGACAAAATGCAACATTCTGTTCTTTGGAACTTGACTTTTTCGAGAAAATATGGTATTCTGTTTTTGTCGCATTTGTGATAAAAAGAAAGAATCTGATGAACAGATGACATGAGAAAGGAATGCATTTCTATGATACAGAGAAAAACCTGCCTTGGGGGAATTGCAGCAGCGGCGGCATTACTGCTGGCTGTGACCGGCTGCGGAAAGTCGTATCCTGCTAAAAACGCTGCCCAAAAGGCGGAAACCAGTGCCGCATCAGAAAGCACAGAAGCAGCTGATGCGGAGAGCCGTCCGACGGTGGAGCAGGCGGATTTCCAGCTGAAACCGTATGCCATGGACGGAATCGGGTGTGCGGTAGAAGTGCCGGACACCTTTACAACCGGCTCCGGCAACTCTGCTGTTTCCGGCAGACTGTCCTTTGACGGCACGGAAAGCGATGATGCCATTGTTGTCGCAGCGTATGATGCCCAGCCGGAAGAAGAATTCAACCAATTTCAGGAAGACGACCTGTTCGAACTGATTAACTTTTCGACCACGCTGCCGCAGCTGCAATATTTTCGGGAAACGGAAATTGCCCATGCGGAAAATATGCCCTGTAAGGCGTTTGTGGGCGAAACACTGGGGACAATTGCCGGAGAGGATACCTATGTGACGATTCTGGCGGTCAACTGTCCTGCACAGGACAAAATGTACGTCTTTTCCATGCGGGACAAGACCGGCGAGTTCCAGAACTACCGCGATCAGCTGGCAGACCACATCTATCTGAATGAAACCGGCTATGTGGTAGAGAACGACCAGTTGGCTGATGCACCGGAACCGGAGCCGCTGTCCTATTCCAACGACACCATTGGATACCAGATCGATTTGCCTGAGAAGTGGGAACGGGTCACTGACACCAGTCATTTTTACGGGCTGGAATCGCTGGCTTCCCAGTATGACGGCTATGACCTGTTCATGAACCGCGATCGGGACTATGCCATTGTGGCAGCCAAGTCCATGACGGTTTCCGATACGGAATTCTATGCGGCAATGGAACAGTACAAATCCATGTGGACAGGTGCCGGCGGCAATGAACTGGTCACCTCCAAGGAGTGCACCGTGTGGGGCTATGCGGCATATCAGCTGGTCATCAATCACACAGCCGGTGCAGATCCCACCACCAGCGTGACGTGGCTCATCAACAAAACCGGCGATCAGTCCAAGTGGCTGCTGGTTCGTTACTGTTACCGTGAGGACAGTGCGGCAGAATTTGCAGACACGCTGATCAACAGCATTCATCTGCAATAAGACAAATTCCCTAGAAAAATAGTTTTCCCAGTCCGGCAGCCGCCGGACTTTTTTTGTTTTGTCAGGCGAAAATATGACAGAATCTCTGAAAAAGTTACAATTTGGATAGGAGAATCTTGCTCGGTTTCCTCTGAAATTCGTAGAAAAGCAACACTTTTCCACATAAAAAATTGTGCAGATATGCAAAAGTTCGGGGAGAACCTGCCGGAAAGTCTTGCAAAACGGTTACAAACATGGTATAATAGCATTTGTACGGTGACCACCGCCGTGAGGGGACAACCTCTTCTCACGGAAATGATGTCTGCCGTTCGCCCTTGCCTGTGACAGACAGGCGGGCGAGGCAATGCAGGCGGCACACAAGTTCTGGGGCGGATCGTCTGGCTGTGACAGATCCTTTGATCCGACAGGACAATGCCGGCAGAGCACGGCGTATCCCTTCCGCTTTCAGGACCGGACAGGCGTGTGCAGCACAACGCATTGCAGCGGCAGGTTTCTCCGTACATCTGCGATGCAGCGACTGCTGACAACGCAAAATTCTCAAAGGAGCGTTTTTATGCGTAAGAAAATCATGGCAGTCGTTTTATCCTGTCTTACTATTTTCGCTTTGGTCGCTTCGTCCTTTGCGGTGACGTTTTCCGCGTCTGCCGTTTCCGTGGACGAAATGACAAAAGCCGCTGTACAGATCATCTCTCGGAGCGAGGGTACCTATGGTACGATCAATCCCAACGATAACGGTGCAGTCAGCATCGGTATGTTACAGTGGCATGCAGACCGTGCCCTCCAGCTGATGCGTTCGATCGCAAACGCAGACACCGGCTCGGCACAATCCATTCTGGGAAGCTCGTTCTATAACGATGTGATGAATGCTTCCAACTGGAACTCCCGTACATTTTCCAGTGCAGAGAGCACAGCAGCTTCCAACCTGCTGACTACCTCCGCCGGAAAGTCCAAACAGGACGCACTGGCATACAGTGACGTACAGGGCTATATCAGTGCCGGACAGAATCTGGGCATCTCCAACGCCGGCGTGCTGGTGTATTATGCCGAACTGTACAACCGCGGCATGGGCGTTGCAAAACGGATTCTGAACGCGGCGGCAGGCGGCGGCTCTTACAGCAGCGTGACACTGTCAAAGCTGCACACCACTGCACTGGCGAACAGTTCCAGCTATTACACCGACCGTCTGAACAATGCCTATAACACCATTGTTTCGCTGGGCTGGGGCGATGCCTCGGTTTCCGGCGGCGGGGACAACGGCAGCGGCGGCGGTTCTGCGGACACTTCCGATTTCTCGGAAAGCTATGCCGGTACATATACGGTGACGGCTTCGTCCCTGAACGTCCGCAGCACACCGTCTACCTCTGGTGCAAAGGTGGGCGTGCTCCCCAACGGGGCACAGGTAACCGTCACTTCTGCCAACGGCAGCTGGGCGGCGGTGTCCTATAACGGCATCAGCGGCTACTGCTCTATGGATTACCTGAAGCAGAATGCCGCACAGACGACCGCACCGGCAGAAACCACGGCTCCGGCACAGACCACCACCACGGCGGCAACCGCAGCCACTTCGGATTTCAGCGAAAGCTATGCCGGCACCTACAGTGTGAACGCATCTTCTCTGAACATTCGCAGTGCCCCCACAACGTCCGCTTCCAAGGTGGGCAGCATTCCCAACGGGGCACAGGTGACTGTCACTTCCGGCAATGGCAAGTGGGCAGCGGTGTCCTATAACGGCATCAGCGGCTACTGCTCTATGGACTATCTGAAGCAGGCAGCTGCCCAGACCACGACCACAGAGGAAACTACCGCACCGGCAGAAACCACTACAACAACCGCTGAAACCACAACCACCGCTGCATCACAGCAGGACACAGAACCGGCAGAAACCACGCCGATTGATATGAACCGTGTCGACGAAGCATATGTTTCGCTGTACGGTGATGTCAACTGTGACGGAACGATCGACATTCTGGATGCTGTGCTGCTGCAAAAGTACCTGAACGGCAGTGTGCAGCTGAACTATACACAGCTTGCCAACTCCGACTGCCAGAAGGACAGCCAGCTGGACATCACAGACGTGACCGTCCTGATGCAGTACTTGCTGAGAAGCTTCACTTCTTTACCGGTCGCATAATGTGACCAGCGAAAAAACTGGATAAAACGACAGCCCGCCGCATTCCGGCATATGGAATGCGGCGGGCTTTTTGTTTGTGGTGAATTGTTGTTAATTTGAGTACCACCTAAACTTGAACAAAAGATTTTACTTCCAATCCCTCCACCAGCTTCGCTGGTCCCCCTCGTACTGAGCGGTCCCCTCTGCCCTGCGGGCATCTCCCCACCCCGTGGGGAGTCACCCTTTTCAAGAGAGGCTTAATTCAAGGTAGTACTCAAGAACTTAGTGTAAGTACCAGTTACTTCTTCAGTCCTGCCCCACGCAGAGCACACTCATAGGTGATATCGAACAGGTCGTTGGTGTCTACCTTGCCGTTGCCGTCAATGTCGCCGGCTGTGGTGGGGAAGTAGGTGCTGCCGGCACCGTATGCACCAGATTCGGCAATCTGCTGCATGGTCCAGTAGATGTCGTTGATCTCATAGGGAACACCGTTGCAGTCTGCATCGCCGGCAATGGGGGACTCGTCGTACACACCGTCATTGTTGAAGTCGAATGACAGTTCACTGCACTTCTTTTCCATGTTGTAGTTGACCATGGCGTTGCTCTCCATGACAAACCGCAGGTAGTAAGCTGTGACATACTGTACAAAGTCGTGTTCGCTGCCCTCGAATGCGTTGATCGCATCATCGTTGTACTCCGGATTAATGGTAACAACCGTTTCCATGTTGGTGGTGAGTGCGAAGCCTGTGTCCTTCTTGGTAATGGTGATCGTCTGATTCGGTGCTACGTCAAAGGTAACCTTGGCGGCGTTCAGCGGAGAGAAGTTGTAGTTGCCCTCGTCATAAGCCATGCTGAACTCAAGCGGCAGGCTTGCGGTGTCGGTATTGGTGTAGGAAATGCTGTCGCCGGTGATGTCCACCTTGCACTTGGTTCCCACGTCATACGTTCTTTTGTCGTAGGGGCTGCTCATGGAGCCGCCCTGCGGATACTGCGATACTTCTACGCGGTAGCCCTTGCCCTTGAGGTAGAAGTCAAAGCCGTTGGAACGCTTGGTCTTTTCCAGATGGAATGCAGAGCCGGTGCCGTAGTAGTTGGAATCCGAGGACCGCAGCTTGCATTCACTCAAAAAGTCGTGGGTGCTGCCGTCTGCATCGGTGGCAGTGACCGATACGTCCTCCGGTGTGATGCCGCGGTAAGAATGCAGATTTACGATATTGGAAGCATCGGTGTTGATCTCTGTGGTGCCGTTCAGCGGTGCACGATAGGTCAATACGGAATCGTCATCGGAAGCATACAGTACAGATTCACCCTTTTCTGAAGTGAACCCGTATGCCGGAATGCAGAACTGCTTGGTCTTGGAGTTGACATAGATGCAGGCGTTGTCGTTGAACAGCGATTCCTTGGTGGTCTTGTTGTAGAAGTTGCTGTCGTAGGCAACAATGCAGGTGTCGTAGTTCACGCCGTCAAATGTCCAGCTGCCGGAAACCTTGTCCATGCCCACGATCATGTGCGTACCGCTGGCCCGAATGGCAACCATGAAGTAGGTACCCTTTTCCTTGCAGCGTTCTGCACAGTTCAGCAGGTTGTCTACTCGTTCGTCCTGTGTCAGCAGTGTCGGAGCATACATGACCACGTTGGAAACTGCCTGATATTCCAGCAGCATGTCATAGTAGGTGATCAGCTGTTCTACGTCGTTGGTCAGCGTGATGTCATGCAGGGTTTCTGCACCTGCCTGAATGTCGCTGGGGGACAGTTCGCCGTTGTGTACCAGAATGGACAGGGCTGCCATGCCGAAGCACTGGCTGCCTTGGCAGACGTTCCGGTATACACTGCTCTTGTTGAGATAGGCGAGACGTTCAATATTGGTCATGCTGTTCCAGATCGGTTCGAATACCTTCTGGTTGAAGTCGTCCTCCGACAGGTTGCAGGAGTGGTTCGTGAACGAGAATGTGTCCTTGTACATGCCGTTTGCAGTGGCAGCCTGTTCCAGTTCGCTGGGTTCTGCCGACGGCTCTATTTCCCCCAGAGATGACTGATAGAATGCATCTTTCTGTTCGTTGGTGATGTCGGTCAGGTTTTCCTGTGTCATGCTGTCCAGAACGCTTTCTGCACCAGCCTGTACCGGCTGATAGCTCAGAACGCAGGCTGCTGCGGTAGACAGTGCCAGTAATGCTGCAAATTGTTTTTTCATAAAAATTCCTCCCTCTTGAATTGAAAAAAGTTGTGTAGGATTTATCCTACTGGAAATCTGAAATGAAAGTGAAAGGTTTCAGTCGAATCCCTCCACCAGTTTCGCTGGGTGAATGGTTACTTCAACCCTGCTCCACGCAGAGCACACTCGTACACAATGTCGAACAGGTCGCAGGTGTCGATCACGCCGTTGCCGTCGGTGTCGCCCTCCGAGTTGGGAACGTAGCCTCTGTTATATCGTCTTACGCCGTGCTCGGAAGTTGCGATATCGTTGATATGCCATAGGATCTGGTAAATGTCGCCGGGCTGATACGGTACGCCGTCGCCGTCTGCATCGCCGAGAATGGGAGCATCGTCATATACGCCGTCACCGTCAAAGTCGTACCAAAGTTCGCTGCATTCGTCCTTGGTATTGAACTGAAGCAGAGCGTCTTTTGACCGTACAAAGTTGAAGAAATAGCTGCCGAACCAGTTGAGGAATTCTTCCCATGTGCCGTCGAATTCATCGATACATTTTTGTGTGGCCATCGGAAGTGCCTGTACAAAAATCTCTCCGTCACCGGTAATTGCCAAGCCGGTGTCCTGTTTTGAAATTGTTGCGGTCTGATTCGGGTAGATCACAAGAGCAATATGGACGGAGCCAACCGGTTCATAGTTGTAGGTGCCTTGGTCGTAGGTTAAGATATAGGACACCAAGATGCTCTCTGTGTCGGTATTGGTGTAGGAAATGCTGTCGCCGCAGAAGTCCATTTTGCACTTTGTGCCTCTGTCATGTACTTTGGGCGTTTCCGGACTGCTTTCTGCGTACTGTTCCATTCTTAAACGGTATCCGATACCGTTGACATCAAAAGCAAATCCCTGTGCACGTTCTTTTTTCTCCAAGTGGAATGTGCTGCCCTTTCCGAAGTAGATCGTATCGCCATAGTTCATTTTGCATGCTTTCCAGAAATCGTAAGAGGTGCCGTCCTTGGTGGTAGAGGTGACATCGATCTGATCCTTTGTGGTGCCGCTGAAGAAACGCCATTTTACAGTTTCGGAAACGTCTGTATTGACTTCGGTGGTGCCGCGAATGGGTGCCCGATAGGTCAGCAGCGAATCGTCATCGCTTGCGTCCAGCAGAACGCCGCCGTTCTCCGAGGTGAGGTCATATGCCGGAACGCAGTACTGCTTGGTTTCAGAATTGATATAGATGCAGGTCTTATCGCTGAATATGGATTCCTTGGTATCTTTTTGTACACTGTTGCTGTCATAAGTGAGAATGCAGGTGTCATAGCTGATACCATTGAATGTCCAGTTGCCGAACTGCTCGTCCATGCCAACCATTGCATGTGTGCCGCTTTTGGCAGAGGAAATGCATGCCATAAAATAGGTGCCTTTTTCCTTGCAGCGTGCTGCACAGTTCAGAAACGCGTCAGTGTGTTCGTCCTTTGTCATCATTCCCGCAAAAACAATATTGGCGTGTTCGACAACCTTGTACACTTGCAGGGAATTGTAGTAGGTGATCAGTGCTTCCACATCTGGTGTCATTTCTACATCGTGCAGCGTTTCTGCACCTTCCTGAATGTCACTGGGAGTCAATAAGCCGTTGTGCACTAGTACAGCGATAGAAGATATGCCGTAGCAAAGTCCGCCTGCATATGCGGTATCTTTGGCGGCTAAGTTATAGTTGGAATCCAGTTCGGAATAGGTCATGCTTTCCGACAACGGAGCATACACCTTATCGTGGAATTCCTCATTTGTCAGCGTGCACAAGTGGTTGCCAAAGGCAAAAGTGTCTTTGTACATGCCGTTTGCAATGGCGGCTTGTTCCAGTTCGCTGGGCTCCGAGGAAGCTTCCGCTTCATAAAACGGAATCTCGCCCTCTGACATGGAGTCATAGAGGTCTGCCTCCATTTCGTCCTCGTTGTTACGGCTTTCCCAAGCTTCCCGTACCAAGGTATCGGTGCTGTCCAGAACGTCGTATGTCTGTAGATCCTCGAGGGAGTCCTCTGCACTGGTGGTGATCGGTGTGCAGGTCAGCATACACGCTGCTGCGGTGGAGAGTGCCAGTAGTGTTGTGAATTGTTTTTTCATAAAAATCCTTCCCTTTTGTCCAAGAATATAGACACAATTGAGGAGGGTCAAATGTTGCACTTTTAATTGAAAATATTTTGTGAACATTTGACAGGATAACGTCGGAGATTCCAAAAACGGCGATTTTGCAATAAAAAAGAGCCTGCAGGGGTTGCAGGCTCAGGGAAAATCCAAACAGGTTGCATGCGTGTCAGATGACAAGATTCGAACTTGCGGGATTTGGGGTGGATTTGACGTAGTTTCGGGCTTTTTTTGGAGAGGTTGCCATTTTTGGTTGCCATTGAAAATTTAGGGATGTTGTTTTAGTGGGTTAGGGGAGTTCTTTCTTTGCTGCAGCGAGGGCGACTTCTATGGTTTTATCCATGTCGTAGTATTTGTATT
>ULZT01056636.1_pt1 | contig 11022 bp, 18 predicted proteins | sample 1963371 | NCBI WGS metagenome assembly ULZT01 (sample SAMEA4835897, study PRJEB28245) | human gut metagenome | biome: gut microbiome; material: fecal sample | place: Denmark | collected 2008
TTTTTGTCACCCATTCCTGCCATAAGGTTTGCCCACGCTGCTTTCACAGAACCAAGAGAACCGGAAACTGTTGTTGCCGCTTCTTTTGAAGTTGTACCTGTGATGTCAAGTTCGGTCTGTACCTTGTGGATAGCCTCTATCATTTTGTCAAATGACACGCTGTTGACGGTCTTTTCATCGACCTTTATCGAATCCCCAAGCACACCAGAATCATTAATGAGCCTTGCCATTTCCGCCTGTGTACCGCCATAGCCCAGTTTTAAGTTATCGAGCATGGTATAGTTCTGCTTTGCAAAGCCCTGATAAGCGTTTTGAATAGATGATATGTCAGTACCCATTTTGTTAGCGTTGTCCGACATATCCACCATTGCTTCATTGGCTATCTCAGCAGCCTGTGCAGTATCACCACCCAAGCCTTGCAGAAGTGAAGCAGAAAAGCTTGTGACGTTCTGCATATAGTCATTAGCGGAGATTCCTGCGGTCTTGTATGCCTCACTGGCGTACTTTACGATAGTATCAGCGTTGTCCTTGAAAAGTGTTTCAACGCCGCCTATGTTCTGCTCATAGTCCGCATATGCGCTCGCAGAGCTTTTGACTATAGCGCCTATGCCTGCGCTTGCTGCCGATATAGTTGCTATACCAGCTTTTGCGGCAAGTGCAAAGCCCTTTTTGATAGTGCTTCCAAAACCTGAAACGACCTTGCTGCCAAGAGAGCTTCCAAACCTGTGACCATCGGGCATACTATCCCCGAACGCTCTTCTCAGCTCTGACGCAAGCCCTTGCATAGACGGAACTATCTGCACATATGCTTTGCCCAGCTGTGTGCCGTTTTCTTCTGCCATGTTAGTCCTCCTTTCCTAAGATTTTTCTTCTTGCCTTCTCATAATCCTCGCCGCTTTGGAACGCTGTTATCTCGCTGTCGCTGTCATTCTTGCCTATAAGCTTTTCAGCTATGGACTGCGGTCTGTTCACGCCCTTTTGCCCGTCCTTTGTCTGCGACCAACAAAGCCATTGCAGGCGGTCAAATATCAGTGCAAGCAGTATTTCAGGGAACGAACCGCCAACGCCGTTGAGCTTGCGCTTGACCCGTGAACTGCTGTCAAGGCCACAAAGAAAAGTCGCCACCTTTCGTGCAGGCAGCGACTTGTAATCGTATATGTGATAATACTGCGCCATATCGCAGTCAAGCTCATCAGGATAGCGCTCCATGACAGCGGCAAGGACTAGGAGTTTTTTGTCTTAGGTGTTTGGAAGATCTCCACGATAAGCTTTGTTATCTCTTTAGCCGATACATAGCCGCACTTTTCTCTTATCTTCTCGAAAGCTTTTTCTTTCTTGCTTCCAAGAGCGGCGTCAACTACCTTGACATATGCAAGGGGGTCGCCCTGTTCACACTTACCGACAGCTTCGATAAACTCATAGTCGTCAAGGGTCTTCTCCTCTATTTCAAACTCAAAACCACTCTCTGTCTTACCTGTCAGCATAGGTTATTCCCCTTTCTTCATGTATTCATAGTGTGTGTTGCCGTTTTCATCAGGTGTGGCTGTGATAGTCAGCTCATAGCCGATAGCCTCGTTGTCCTTATAGGTGATGTCTGATATCTCCGTCACCTTGCCGAACGGAACGACCACTCTTTTCAGTACGTTGTTTTTCAGTATCATATCAAATACGAACGCCTGATCTTCATGCTCGGCACTGTTTACCTTGATAGTCAGGCCAGTGTCAAGGTCGCCCGAAACGTTGCTGCCATTGTAGACAGTTTTCAGCACATCTGTATTGGTACACTCTATCAGTTTGACCTTGAAAGTGTCCGTTTTTTCTGTCTGCGGTGTGTCAACGATATCTCCGCCCCAGGCCTTTATATTCTCGGTAGAAATGCCCGAACTGTTTGTTACACCGTCCTCTGAGCAGTAGCCCAAACTCTTGAACGCTGCGTCAAGTGCTGTTGTTGCATCTGTCGGCAGTGTAGATCCCGTGATCGCTGTGAAAACCGCTCCGCCTACCTTTGGCTTGCCTGTTGATACGTTATCTTTGTTGTTTGCCATAGTATTATCACTCCTCGTCGTAGTAGGTTACATCGAATACCGCCTGATAGCGATATCGTTTTGTTTCTGTGTCTGTATAGTTGTAGTCTGATGTGCACACACAGCGGCATATATCGCCCCGTGACACGCTTTCAGACATGGCCTTTTTAACTTTTGTGCTAAGTTCTGCCGCCACGTATAGGCTCGCTGAGTAGCTCTGAACGGCTATGGTGGCAGATGTGATAAAATCATTCTCTGCCGAGCCTAGCTTGTCAATAAGCACATACTCTTTTGGTGGGTTTTTAGGTTCTTCAAGATAAACAGGAACGTCAAGCTTTGCCCCCAGCCAGTCAAGAATTATTTTTTCTATCACTTGCCAAGCACCGCCTTCAAAAGTGTGTTATTTCTAAGATTAGCACGCTGAGCCTTCTTTGTCTTAGCTTTGACGATAGCAACCTTACGGCGCATTTTTGGGTATCTTGTCCATGTGATAGTATACGCTTTATGCCCCGCGCCAAGACGTTGAACGGCTCTGTCAGCATAGCCCTTGACCATGCTTTCAACAGGTTCAGAACAGAGAAACGCCGCAACTGCGTTGTGGTCAAGCTCTATCTTAACTTTGCTCATAGCGTTCCACCTTAACTTTCTTGTTCCATTCAAGGGGGATATTATCGTCAATGCCCTGTGTAGGGATACCCACAGTTTTGAACGTCATTCCCCAGAACTCAACTTCTGTATTCTCCCATATGTGCGTGTCGCCTTTCGGGATAGCAAGCACATAAGCTATGCGTTTGCCTGACAGGTTGATCTCGTTCACAACGTCCTCTGCGGAAGGCTCGCCCACAAGCACGTTTTCGACAACCTCCTGCGAAGTTTCGTATATCGGTCTGTTGAACCCGTCAACGCCTGTCTGCGTTTTTACAGACAGCTTAACAGGTATGCCCTTGATATTCAGTCTCATACGTCATATACCTCCATAGCTCCGTATCTCTGCCGCATAACGCCCAGTTCTTTCAGCTCGTTTCTGAGGAAATACAGCTGCTGTCCTGCGTTGAGATATGTCATTGATACTGAGTAGCCCATAGCCGATTGTGAAGCCTGCGAAGTCGCAGGAGAGCTGTCCGCAATGGTGTCTACAGCTCTCAGCGTGGCACGAACTATGATATCTTTTGCCACAAGTTCAACGTCAGGTTCATCAGCTATCATAATGTCAAGATCTTTGCCATACTTCTTGCAGGCAGTCGAAAGCTTTGCGCAGGCGACAGGCAGCAGAGCCGCCGCCTTTTCCTGCTCCTCAGTCGTGAGCTTTCGACCGAGCCTTATAACGTCCTCGATAGTTGCGTACTCTGCCGCCATTTATGCCGCCCCCTTACTTAGCAGCTGACTGAATGACAGCAAATGCGGACTTGTCGAGAATGCCCCAGCCGAGATATGTCTCCGCTCTGATGTATACCTGATTGTAACCCTGGAGATCCTGTCCGCTGTTGTCAGGGTCACCATACTCGATGACTTTAAGCGGAATTTCCTTTGAGTAGCCCCACTTGAACGCCGTTTCAAAGTCGCCAACGATCGCAAGATCTTTGCTGGAGTTGAATGAAACTGTATTGTTTGTCACGGTCTGAATGCCGTTCATAGAAGTCGGTGCATTGCCCCAAGCAAGGTCAGGATAAATCTTTCTGCCGCTTGTATCCACCATTTTCGCAAGGTCAGCTCTAAACGGCGGAGCCATTGTAAGACCTGAAATATCATATTCGTTGTCCTGCACTGCAGCGATAGCCTCCTCGATAAGAGCGTCAGGAGTCTTTGGTGACGTGCTGTCCTGCTTTATCACAGTTACGCCGTTGTCAAAATGGTTCGTGCCGATAAGCGCCGAAGCTGTCTTTGCTCTCGGGTTAACTCCGTGAAAAGCCATGATGTCAAGACCTCTTGCGACCTTCTTCGCAAAGCCGTCTGAGAAGTTTCTGAGGATATTGATCTGCTCCTCATCGCTGGCGTAAAGAAACTCGTCTGAAATTCTTGCGCCGTATTCTACCTTGAGAGGGATTATCTTCACAGGTTCAAGGGCAGCGCTACCTCTTGTCTTTTTGCCGTTCTCAGCCACAAGGTCTACCTCATCGTCCATAGTGAAGATGAACTCCTTCTGACCGTTGAAGGGGATAGGTGTCTGAGCGCAAAGTGCGGCAAGGGATGACTTGCCCTTTACCTTGTCGAAAAGCTCCTTAACGAGTACCGGGTCGAAAAGTGTACCCTTTGAAATTACGTCTGCCATAAAATTACTTCCTTTCTTTACTTTATAAGACCTGCAAGCAGCGACTTATATGCCGCATTCTTGCCGTCTGCGTGATTGTGTTCTGTGTGACCAAGAGGGGCTGTCTGCTTCTTGCCGATAAACTTTGCAAATGTTTCAGCGTCCTTCTTGATATCTTCTTCTGTGTCTCCTGAAAGCTTGTTCGCAAGCTCATATGGGATACCGTTTTCATGGGCAATTCTCATTTTTACCGAGCTGGTCTCGTATGCCTTGTTCTTAGCCGTGAGGGCTGCGATAGCTGTATCCTTTTCCGCAAGCTTGCCTGTAAGGTCGGTGATCTTACCGTTAAGGTCGGCTGTCTTCGTCTTGAAATCGTCAGGGGAAATGTAACCCTCAAACTGTTTCTTGACTGTGTCCGTGTTGCGGTCGAGCCTTGCCTTTATCGCATTGTCGAAGGCTTCCTGTGTTGTTATAGCTTCAAATTCTGCCATAGTGTTTCCTTTCCCCGCTTTACCCTGCGGTGTAGGTGATATATAATAAACTGTTACCAGCTTATTTTCTGTACTTTCTTCTTGTCCGATGAATTTGCGCACGCCCAGTGAGCAAGCACCACCGCCTCAAGCAGTGATATGTCAGCACCTTCAAGAATGGAGGTATAGCCAAAACCTCCGCCTGAGCTTATCGCTCTGTGTTCACAGTTGGCGATGACCTGTTCAAGGGAAGGTTGGTCAGCATGACAAATATTCTGTGCGAATACTCCTCGCTCAAAGCCTGCTGACGAAGTGATCACATCAGCGACTTTCGGCAGGATAGGCTTGCGCTTGATACCTGCATTCTTCATATCTGCTGCAAGCAAAGACTGTCCGTTCGCTCCGTCAATGACGGTTTCACGCATATGCGGATTGCGCAGATATGCGATTATCCAGCCGTTTCCCTCTCTTACAGGGCGGCAGTCGATAGCCTCGACAAAAATCTTGCCGTCTGCTGTCTTTGCAGCGACAGCCAAAGATACGTTATCCGTGACCTTTGCATACTTAATGCCGAAAAACAGCTCTCTGCTGATATCGGGCTTGCCAGTGATACAAAGTGCCTGCCACTCTCCTTTGCTTATAGCCGACTTTTGGTTATAGGTGAGCCACAAGCCTAAACGCTGGATGTTATCGTCAACCTGGTCGTCTTTTGGGTCGCCAAGTTCCGAGCGTATCTTACGCTCGGTGAGGATAGTGCCTAAAGACGGGTTAGTGGCATACCACAGCTCGGGGTCATGTGCGTTTGTGAGCTTTGGCACGGACCATTCAGCCCAGCCGTCATCGCCACCTTTCCCCGATATCGTCTTCTGCCGGTATTTGGTGAAAACTGTGCCGGCAGACACCATTGTTGGAGGTGTTCCACACATCAATGTCTGAGGATTTCTGCTGTCTGTAACGACATATTTTAGGGCTGTTTCTTGGTCGGTGGTGTATTCCTGTGCCTCGTCAATGATAAGCAGGTCATAGCCCTCACCAAGTCCTCCCTTTGAAGAACGTGTTCGGAAATTGATGAGACCGTCGCCTTTTAGCCACTCGATACGTTCAAGACCAAACTGTTTTGTAGTCTTGAAGTCCTCTTTTTCAAGAAAGCCCATTTTTGTGATAAGGTCTATGATCTTCTCCCACGCCGAATGTGACGTTGTTGTCCTGTGGGCGGTGTAAAGAACACGCTCGCCATTTTGCAGACCATAGATTGCACGCATGATAAGCAGCTCTGACTTGCCGTTACGTCTTGGTATCGACCAGCCGAACTTCATGTGCTTCCACAATCCCTCATCGTCCACCGCCATGATGTCATAAAGCATTAACTCCTGCCATTCCTGTGCAGTGCGCCCCGATTTGTTGTACATTGCGATAGCCTCATTGCCTTTGGTCTGCTCATATGGCAACACTACCGATATGGTGGGGGTCTGCCTGCCGACTCTCTTATCCTCAATAGTGGATTACCTCCTTTTTCGGATACTAAACCAAGCACCTTAACGGGTGCTTGGTTTGATATTTACTTTGCCGATTTGACCTTTTCAGCATTGGATAAAACTATACTCAATGACCTTTCACAGCGTATCAGTGCCGCAACATAATCAGCATTATCCTTTATCTTCTGAATTTCAGTTCTGATGTTCTCAATATCACTCTTAGCTCTCCGCAGCTGCCATATTGTATCTCGGTCAAGTGCCATAATATCCTTCCTTTCTGATTTTGGGTATAAAAATACCGCCTCGCCGTAGCGGAGCGGTAAAAATTATTAAATTTTTATGCCTTCTGATTTAGCCTCTTCTTCTTCAGCTAAATAATCCTCGTAAGCTTTCTTTACTTCGTCCGGTGCATTTGGGGATATGCCGCATAATCCGTCATCATCAAATTCCGCATAGTCCAACCATATTGGCATCTCTCTCATATTATCACGTTCCTTTTAAACTAATATATTTTTCTTTAGCTAGCTTGACTATTTCTTGTGAAAGCGGATTTGCCGATTCACCATTAGAAAAACAGTCAGCAAATGCCTCCGCAAAGCATTCTTGCTTTTTAGTTGCTCCATATCTCGAAACTGCGCTCATCAATTCAAACTGCTTTTTGCCTTTTCCATACGATATCTTTTTGATGTTCTTAACGGCTTTAGATACTATACCGCCTGACATATCTCCACGATTCCAAGCATATAATTTTTGCCACGGATAATCAAAATTACTTTTTGAAAGCAATAGCCATTCAACTGCATGACCTGTTTCATGAACGCCGATCGACGCAGGTGAACTGTTTGGCGGCCACCAACCTTTTGCAGAAGAATTTTCACACATCTTTTTAAATTCGGATACGTCTTTATAGTATTTCGGATTAAACTTGATCTCTTCACCTGAGCAGCACATAACTCCATGTTTACCAGTACCTATTTTCTTTATATTATCACTAAGTTCTGGGAAATCGTCAAATACACTTTCGATACCTTTTAAAGTTTCACGAACAGTTTTAAAATCAAGCTGCTTTACGCTGTCATCGGTTGTAATGTTGTATTTGCTGCTCAAATATTTTTCAAGTTCATCATAATTATTTGTTTCTTCTACTCTCTTCAGTATACCACTTTTGCCTGACTTGTCAACAAGTCTGACAGGCTCTCTGACCCCAGCTTTTTTCATACGTTCAAGTTCATCGTCAGAAACGTTCCACTTGGTCTTGCTCCACACGTCTTGTGCCTTTCTGCCGTTGAGGTATGTAACAGTACAGCCGCAGTTATCATGCCTGCAATAAACGTCTTTTGGGACATCTTCGGGATAGTGATATTTACCTGCAAGTTTTGAACACCACTTACAGCAGCCGCCGTGATCGTTGCGAATGATGTAGCAGTCCAGTCCTGCATCAGAACGAAACTTCACGTTTTTTTGAACATAATCGTTGTAAAAACTCTCGGTGATGTTCTGCGCCGGAGCTGTCATTCGCCGTATCATCACTTCTTCTGCAATATCCGGTACAGAAGCCGCATTGACTACCGCCTGTATACGTTCGGTAGGGAAAGCAGCCTGCTGAGGTGTGATGTTTATGCCTGCTGCTCTGTCAAGTGCCTTTTGGCATTCTGCGGCAGCGGAGTTTATAACATCGTAGTTGTCCTTGAGCACGCCCGTGAGTATGGTATCGGCAATGTTGTAGTACATCTTGCCATCAGGTAATGCCGCTACGTTGACGTGCGCACCGATAGCCTGAGAGACTCTAAATCCGAGCTGTTTCGATAGCAGGGCGACTTCTTCCATTTTTGCAGTGCCGCCCTCTATTTTCTTCAAGACAGATTGAATGTACTTGTCGGCCTTGCACGAATTTTGAAACTCGGCACGAATTTTTCCAAGCAGTTCTGCACCGATATCAGCCATTGTTTTCACCCTCTATGCCTGTGAGCTGACGGATACCCTTTGCACCCAGATAGTCAGGAACAGCCTGATTTATCTTCAAGATAGCGTCACCCACGCCTGAGAGTGCGGCAGAATCAGGTTCAAAAATAGGAAGCCACTGCGGTTTGATGTCACTGAAAGCATAGCGCATATAGGCCGTGTTATCACGAACGCAGGCGGCAAGATAAGCCACGTTAAGGAAACCACTGCCAAACGTTCTCTGCGCCTTGCGTGCGGTAAGCCTGAGATTTTCGTGTGCCGCTCTGATCGCTTCACAGCTGGCAGGGTTGGATGTTGCGAAACCCAAGTCGTCAAGGGTCAGCCCTGTTTCTCCGGCGAACAGTGAAGCTATAGATTTAAGTTGCTCAGAGTATGGCGACATGGACTGCTGCTGAAACTGTCCGACAGTAGGATTACCGCCGTCATCATCTTTGGTGATAGTCAGCAGAGAAGACATTGTTGCACCCCATTTGTCCATTTTCTCCATTTTCTCGGCATCATCTGAAAGACCGAGTATATATTTTTGTGGGAAACTGTAAAACTCGGCTGATACTTCCGACCGCCTGAGCGTTCTCATAGCCTCCTGCACAAGCTCCATGCACGCCCTTGATATCCTGCTGTGACCGAAAGGACGAACTGCATCAGGGCGGTATATGATAGGCACAAGCAGAGGGTAAGGTGCAGGATTGTCATAGATCTCAACATCATAGCCTCTACGGTATATCTCTGTCTGTTCGGCGGTGAAGTAGGCTTCGATGGTGGGGTTGAAATTGCTATCCCTGTCAAGCACTGCATAGCCCTCACGGAGCATATTCGTGATAGGGTCGATAATGCCAGTAGCATTACTGCCGTCAATGACTTGCAAGCGTGGATAGCCTGTTTCATCAGCCGATATATATACAAAGCAGCAGGAGGACACCAGCGCTGAGAGAATAGCAGAATCAAAGAACACGTCACGATTATTGTTGTCAAATATCTCGTTGACATAGAAAGTGTTGTCCTCAAAGCTGTCAAATACTATTCTGTCTGCAAGGGTATCAACAGCCTTCGCACACCAGCCTAGTACAGGACGCATCCAGTTATAGCTTGGCGGTATCATTTTGCCCATGTCAGTAAGGCCGTTCTTCATGTGATAGTAGTCATAGCGCACATTGACCCTCGAAGCCTTTGAGGAAAGCTTCTTTTTCAAATATGCCATGCCTTTGTATTCGCTCATCTTGTATATCCTTTCCAATTATTTCAACTCTGCGAGAAATATAAGCAGTGCGGCGGTGAAGGTCCTTTTTGACCTCAAAAGGGGGCATACCCCCCATATTGTCAATAATTTGTTAAAAATTCTTCCAATCGTAGCATTGTGGTAAAATTCGGTTGGAAATCAGGTCGAGAGACTGGTCAAACACCTGTTTTTCCACCAATTTGTCAGATTTCTGACGATTACAACACCAATGTGCCAACTGCAAGTTTGAAATGTCCGAAGGATGACCGCCTTTGGCAATGGGTATGATATGATCTATGCAAGCTGACAGTGGGTGCGGATATTTCAATGAAAAATCAACAGGCTTACCGCAGATACCGCAAACTGTTTGGGTAGCGTATATCTTCTTCTTGTTGATACGGAACTGCTGTTGGTGTGAACCGCTTCGGTCTGGTCTTGATATTGGCATAAGGTCACCTTCTCAACGCAAAAGCGACCGCAAAATGCAGCCGCCTTCGTGAAAATAATTTAAGGAGTTTTTTGTAAATGGTGGAGCAGATGTTGAGCTGGCACGCTCTCGACCTGCATACACCGCCCGAAGCTCTAGAATATAGTTCACGGCTTGGCGGCGGTTCAAATATTATGCGTTGGCTTTTACGGGAAACCAACTGACCGTATGGGCAGACCGCAAGTTCATGCACTCACGTTCTGCATAAGCCCTCGAAAGGGCTTTGTGTAAAAAAATTTTTGGAGAGGTTAAAACAAATGAAAGTACAAGTCTGAGGTACATCTACACTTTCCTCAGTATAAATTATAACATAGTGAAAAGTCACAAACGTCACATTTATCATGTTTTTTGCAAATATCTTTGTATACGCATTTTGATACAGCTCTCAGATATTCTCCCACCACTCACCTGCATAGCTATCTGCAAGTACGTCTTACCCTTGATGAATTTCAGCACGAACATTCGCCGTGTCTGATAGTCCTCTATTCCCTTGATAAACTCCTCCACAGCACTCTGCTCACGCTCTAGCCGTGCCTGTTCGCACAGCAATGAAAGTGTATCACCGCTTGGCAGAAAGCCGTCTATGCGTGTGCTGTGTGGTGTGTAGGACGGCGGAGTGCATACGCTGATACTGTCGGCAACGTACTTGCCTGAAAGCTCTGCCTTGATGTCCTCAATGGCTGAGGCGTTCCTGCGGTAGGCTTTCAGGCGTGACATGGTCATTGGGTCAGCCATTAGCAACACCGTCCATTTTAATACCGATACCATTCACGTCAACAGCCGTATCAGCAACACCGAATATAACCTTGCCTATTGCAGTGGACACGTCGCCTTTATGGTAGTTATCTACGGTCATCTTGAATCCCATGCCCGATATTGTTACCTTGTCCTCGACAAGATTTACAGCCCTGAAAACCTTGCCGTGCATAGCATTTTCATACACACCATGCAACTTTTCCAGCTTATCCTGACTTACGCCTGCCTCCCACAGAATAGACGAGAGCTTATGCTCGTCTATGGTCGGCGTCTCGGTCTCGTGAGCGTTCTGGTCAACGAACGTGGAAATCTTGTCATTCACAGTAGTGATAAGATCATAGTCAAGCTCGTCGCCCACAACGCTTGTAAGGATATCCTTGAAAG
>ULZT01013705.1_pt1 | contig 10848 bp, 8 predicted proteins | sample 1963371 | NCBI WGS metagenome assembly ULZT01 (sample SAMEA4835897, study PRJEB28245) | human gut metagenome | biome: gut microbiome; material: fecal sample | place: Denmark | collected 2008
TATTTATTTTCTATGAAGATTTTTTTAAATCCGGAACAAACACTCTCTGAATCATGCCCATGCAAGGGTACTGCCTTTACCACAAACCAATATGTATTTTCAGGATTCAGTTCATCCACACCTGTGTCGTAAGAAAGCTTTTTTCTTTCACTATAACGAAATATGTTACGCAAAACCCTATACTTCTCTCCTGTTTGAATGTTTTCCAATTCAGCCCAAACATACAAAGGACGTTTTGTATTAATCTGGATGTCGAAATCTATCAATCCCCTTGACGGTATCGTATCCGGGAACGTATGCATTACTATACCGTCACGCAATGGGTTGTCGATGGCATTTACTTCAAAATCTTTAAACCGCGACAAACCTGTCTGTCCCTTATCAGACAATGATATCATTCCCACATAATATTTATCATCACAACATAAGTTCTGCTCGTACACTTTTTCCCAATTAAACTTATTACTTGAAGAGACATAGCATTCTATTTTTTCTCCATTCTTCTGTAACTGAATCCAATAAGGGGTATCATATTCGCCCAATATCACTTTTGTAACTTTCGATTTCAATCTATCCCTATGCCTTATTATCAATTTTTTATCTTTAGAAATAGTGACACTGACATAAGGAGACTCCGGCAAAATATCGTTTCTGAGCATGAGTCCGGACTCTACCGAATTGCGAGACTTATAAAAATCATTAGATAAAATCTGACTTTGAATTATTGAATTCGAACTCATTTCTTTATATATATAATCAAAAGAATCAGAACAATCATCTATTTCCGATGATTGACTATTAAAATATATTGTATTTACTATAGAGTCAAAACCTATTTTAGACACATTGGTTTTCTTTCCAATCCTTGAATATTCCCAGTCTTGGGGTATTGGCGTCGAATAAGTTGTCAACTCGTCATTCTTTCTTAAATCAGCTATATATTTGCTGAAGCCCTCAGAATCGAAAGGTATAACCATTATTTTGCTGCCATGATTATCATTGCCCCTGTCTTTTCCTTTATGGACATCTATCACTGAAAAATTAAAAGCCTTTACTTTTCCATTTTCAACATAAACTGTAGGGCGCTGGACTGTATACCATCTTTCCACATGACCATCAGTGTATATAAACTTAGACTTTTTTTTATCAAAAGCCACACCCCTGTTTTTCCAATTGCTTATTCCGTCTTCAGACGTCAAATGATAAGATACATCCTTTTTATGAAAATTGACTACTATATGATACAGACTATCACTATACCATATTGTAGGATCCTCCATATAATACTGAGGCGTATCAGGCATATTTTCCCAAGCCCTATCACCCAAAACCTTATATGACCCCAAAATGCCATCGTCACTTATCATAGGCACACAATGGCGGGCCAACAACATATATTTACCATCCGGGCGAACAAATATCATTACATTCGACATCTTACCTAAAGCACCTGCTTTTACAGCACCTATATCCAACTCATCATATCTCGTAAATCCGGGATAAAAACCATTATTATCAATCTTTATTTCGCCCAATAATTCAAATGGGCCATATGGCGAATCAGAAATGAACACATTACCCGGAAGTGATTCACTGACGACAACGGCATATTTGCCTTCTTTCGTCCTAAGTCCAACTACATTATGTCCTAAGCCATCATAAAAATCAGGATATACCAAACCCAAATCCTTATATGGCCCTTCAAGCCTGTTGCTAACAGAATGGACCGCCTTCGTTCCTATATGCCACCCCTCGCCATGAGACAACGACTGCGACCATCTGCTGGAATACATATGATAAATACCCTCGTCATCTTTAACAATGCTGCCATCCCAATAACACCAATGTTTCATCTTCGTGTCTTCCAAACCATTCATCGTATCGCGAGGTAAGACACAAGTATCACCCCAAATGCCATCGGAAACAAGGCTTTTCGATTCTATCGGAAGAAAAAAATCCTGCAATTTTTTCTTTTCATGTCTTTTTGCAACAGAACAAGAAGAGAACATCATAATAATGCCAAAAAAACATAATATCTTTTTCATACGGAAATTATAAACGCCCTGCATGTATTGCAGAGCAAGTTGATACTTGAATGTCACAATCATAGTATAGACGTCAAACGCACGCTACTCGTAATAAAAAGGTAAAGTTCTATAGATCTTCCACGAATCGCTTCTTTCTCTTTCAATATCTTCCTCATACAATATTTTGTCGGAATGATATTTAAAGCCTTTCGATTTTATGTTCTCAATCTTGACGGAATATGTCTTATTGGAGCCGTCGAAGGCAGGCGCTATGGAAGGTCCTGTGTATTGACGTGCAGATTCGCCTATGACTTCCTTCTTGAAAAGAGGGTAATACTCAGGCTCATAGAGATATATATCGGGAATTCTGATTTGTGACTTTTCTCCATATTCGGCATATATGTCATAAATGACACTCTCATCAGAGAATGAACCTTTAATCCCTTCCTTGGATGGATCCCGCTCATCGTCAAAACCTTCTTCTATCGATACGGTCAATGCAGTGTTTATACCAGTAACCTTCTCCACCAATACCTTTCCATTGTGTGACACATGAGGCGACAACAACACTGCCGACCTGCCGTCGGACACAGATACATTATACCCATATACATCAAAAAGGCCTATATTCTTGCCGTAACCTGTTTCAAAGCGTAATGTCACTCCGCCCACTCCGCTGATATCCCTGAACAACACGTTGTGGGCGGCATGTGCCTGTACAAGTCCATATCCCCAGTCTGCCTTGTCTATATAGCAGTTTTCTACAAGTCCGTCAGTCGGACGGGACAATTCCCAACCTTCGACATCGACATTGGCACAGTTTAATTCTATCGCACTATGCTTTGTATAATTGTCAAGGACATTGAAATCAGAAATCAGAAAATTCTTCACCATGCAACATCTTATAAATCTTAAAGAAGGGGCTGTGGACGACGATTCGCAGGAATAATCGTTATCGGGGTGAAATCCGGTAAAATCAACTGTAAACCTCTCTCCGCCAACACCACTGATACTGACATTGCTGATATAACCGTCTACAGTCTCATCTACAGTCGAGAATATAAACATTATAGACTTGTTTCCAGATAATACAGGCTTGAATACCACATCCTTTTCAACCATAATATGTACATCGGACTTCATATACACATTATTCAGGCAATATGTTCCCTTGGATATCAACAAAACCCCGCCTCCCTTAGATGACAAATCGTCTATCGCACTCTGGAAGGCTGACGACTGATCCTTGGTCGCATTGCTTTCCAACCCATACGACTCGGATGTTCTAAGAATGGTATACAAAGGTATCTCTGTACCGGAAATATCGGGGATATTCAATGTAGGTGAAAAAACTTCTTTTTCTTCCTGACCGGACGCATCGCCCCAATCGGCAACATATCTGTTGCAAGATAACACACACGATACTGATAAAAATAAAACAACCTGCTTTACTTTTGCCACAGACGGTATTATTGTCATTTTAAGGTTAATGTTATTCATGTCCTTTCTAAAAATAAGATTTACAAACAGTAACAGTATAATGCACGAGGCCTGCATTATACCATTATTTTTACAGAATAATGAACCCACTTTTTTTTAAAAGATGAATCCATTACAGCATGAAAGTAAGACCGAAGCACAAGTCTTGCTTTCATGCGTCACAAAATAAATTATTCATGCACAGATTAACGTATCTGCAAATTTTAATTTTGTATCTGCAAGTACTATTTGCCTAACAATACCGCCAGGTACACATATTGAGCTAAAAGGTTATTACAAATACTCCTATGTTTACCTTTTCTTTTACTTTTCAGTTATATTTTTTTCTTATCTTCCTGATCTGTTATTTCATCTATCCCGTTCACACCATCCTTAAAGCTCTTGACACCCTTGCCAAGACCTTTCATCAGTTCAGGAATCTTTTTACCTCCGAACAACAGCAGAATGATTAGAGCTATAAATACCAGCTCCTGACCTCCAATACCTAAAAGCAACAAATTACACATATCTAATTAAGCTAATTTTAACCACGATAAAAACGGCCGGCGTTGCCAGCTCCTGAATCAATAACATCTGACTTCAAAAAGTTTTATATCAGAAGCGCTATATGTTTCCTTTAAGTTCAGACGTATTTTGGAAGTACGGACAGGTGAGAATTCTAATTTTATCAGCCTGTGCAAGTTGTTGTCAATCTCGGTCAATTCTTTCCACACTCCATTCACCTCTGCCTCAACAGAAACTTTCTTTACAAGTTCAACTGGCATTCCAGGCCTTTGTTTTCTTCTTTTTTCTATATTAGGGTGAATCTGGATTTCCGTATGAAGATTTGAATCACATTTAATTTCTACCGAGGACAACGACACGGGTTTCTCCCAAGCGAGAGTCAAATCAGGGTTCAAACCGTCTGACTGCCAATGATGTATGTGGTCCACCTCGTCTCTGCTGTAACCATCAGTCAATAGCGCGACGTTGCCGGAAGTTGTTGACGAAGCCTCAATCTTGGCCTTACGTGCCAAATCAGCCTCATCGTTTGCAGGACGGTTTGGTATATAGCAGTCATCCCGTAAAAGCCTTTCCTGCAGTTCCTCGATATACTTTTTATAAATACCTCTTGGAGAAACCTTATATTCCATACACATGGCTGCCGCTGTACCGGCTGCCTGTCCCATGAGACCACATATTGCGATAAGCCTGGTGGCCGACAAAGCTATATGGGTGACACTCACGTTTCGTCCGGCAAACATAAGATTGTCGATATTCTTGGAATAAAGACATCTGTATGGAATTTCAAACATTTTTTCAAATCTTTGATGGAAATAACTTGCAGGTTCCTTATCATTCAAAATTCCGCCGGGACAGTGTTCGTCGAGCGACCAGCCGCCTCCGTATGCTATTGCATCATCAAAATGAGTGAACTTCGTCAAATCGTTTTCATTCAGGATATAATCTCCCATAAAACGCCTTGACTCACGTCGTCCCGGAACGGAACCAACCCAATCCAGTACCAAATTGGCGGCTTCAGGGAATTTTCCAGAGTTCTTAACATAATCCCAAGCACCATATAGATATCCCAACAATTTGTGGCGGTTCTCTTCTGTAACATCAACAATATCCAAGTCGCTACCTAATTCTACCCACCAGAATCCACAACTCAACTGTGTGATATTTCGTTTATTAGCTTTACTTGGGTCATATTTTATTGCAAACGATGGCGGATTAAATGGTACGGGATACCCCATATCTTTTGAACTGAACTGAATACTGTCGCCCATCACCCATCCGTCGGGTTCGTCAGGCGCATATTTTTCATTAAACTCGGCCTTGCCTTCCCGGCCTGTCCTATATTCGGCACCGGCACTCGCTGCGAGAGCTCCATCACCGGAACAGTCAATAAAGACATCGGCACTTATTATTATCTTTGATTCCGTAGAGAACTGAAAACATATGGCCTTTTTTATTGAATTTCCGTCCATGACAGCCTCCATGGCCTGAGTATTCAGCATCAATGTAAGATTTTCCTGGCGAGTTACATAATCATACATTACATGATCCCATACCTCCCAAGAATTCTGGACATTATAGTACCTGTTTTCCAACTGGATTTCCTCTACTATACCTGTTTCCCTGTCAACTCCAAATTTATTCTTGAAATGATAAGAGCCGTTTATAGGAACATGAATCTCGCTGGATGCATTTCCACCAAGTACCGGTCTGTTTTGCACAAGCACCGTTTTGGCACCATGTCGCGCTGCTGAAACCGCTGCACACAATCCTGCCACTCCACCACCTATCACTGCAACATCAAAAGTGTATTCCTTTTCGCGCTTTACTGTAGAAGTATCCTTTTTGCCCATATACTTCCAGTTGTCGTCACGCTTAGGCCAATACTCTCTCGGCTTAAATTCATTGCCCTGACTTGCGATGGAAAATCCCCCACAAGATAAAAAAGTGGTTGTAAGGAATGATTTTTTTAAAAATTCACGTCTTTTCATGTAATACTTCGGTAAATTTTTACCGAAAAATTAAAAGTTAAACAATAGAACCGGCAAAAGTCGGTTCGAAAACATTAAAGAGGTCATTGAAATGTTGTCAAAAACGAATGGTTAAGCATGAAGAAATGTGCTGAAAAAAATGGGCTAACCTGCTGATAACAAAGGTGAAAAGTATTGCATAATTCGTTGATTTTTTTAGTAAATTAGAAGTTAACTACTCATCTAATTATGGCTAAAGAAACACTCCTTATGTAATACCAATCCGAGTGCCTGTCGGCTCTCAAATCAGTCGTGAATATACACAAACCTTTTGAAAAAACGTTCATGGACACCATGAAATTATTCATGGCCATCCCGGATCGTATAAACTTCCTCCAATTGGGCAGGTATGGATGTTTTTCGGAACAGACCTACCGTAACCTTTTTGAAAATGAAACTTTCGACTGGTTTGCGTTCAACGCCTCTATCATCAGCAAGCATCTCACAGGCAAAAGAAAAGCCATCGCCATCGATCCTTCCTATATCCCCAAGTCCGGTCATAAGACACCTTGGATTGGTTACCTCTGGTCAGGCTGTGCCGGGGATTATAAGCGAGGATTAGAAATCATGGGCATCGGTGTCATTGACATCGACAACCATGAATGCATGACTTTAGGTTCCATTCAGACACCGGACTGTAAGACCTTGGATAATATGGGTAAGAACCTGGTTGACTGGTATAGCAGCTATCTAATCAGTAGAAAAGACAAGCTACAGAGCATATCCAGAACGGTGGTTGCAGACGCATTCTTTTCCAAGGAAACTTTCATAACGCCTATGTGTGAGAGTGATTTCCATGTCATCAGCCGCTTTAGGAACGACGTAGTCCTGTACTATCCGACATTGGAAAAGAAAACAAGAAAACGTGGTCATCCCAAGTGGTTTGACGGCAGGATTGACTTTGCCAATCTGGATCTGACCCGGTGCAAGGAATACGAGGTGAACAAGGGAAAACTATACGGATTGAGGGTATATGCAAAAGCTCTCAAAAGGTATGTTTCCTTGGCCGTCTGGTATCCGATGGACGGGAGGACAGACAAGTGGCAGCTTTATTTCTCTACAGATGATTCCATGGATGGATGCGAAGTCCTGGATTATTACAGAACCAGGTTCCAATTGGAATTTTGCTTTAGAGATGGAAAGCAGCATGCTGGAATTACCAACTGTCAGTCAACTGACTTCAGAAAGTTGGATTTTCACTTCAATGCATCGCTTGCTGCTGTCAACTTGACCAAAGCGGCATGTAAGAGGCTCGGAATAGCCTATTCCATATCCTCTTGCAAGTCATTCATACACAATGCGTATATGCTTGAACGATTTATTTGCGTGTTTGGGATTAACCCAGACATGCAAGTTATTGACAAACTCTTCAAAGAACTCATTTTATTTACTGCCAGAGCCGCTTAGGCTTGGCGAATTTTTAACGAACTATTGTTCATGGATATCAATTTAAATATAATAGTTACAACGTTACATTAGCACTTTCCAGTTCATCTATTATACTCTTTGTTCCCGCCAAATGTGCAGCCATGGCGGCTGATGCTGCATTGGGGTCTTTAGCTTTTATGGCCTCAAGTATGGTTTCATGGAAATGGTTCGACAGCTCCGGATTGAAATTCGGGTTGAGCGTATAAATGATATGAGAATAAAGCATGGGGCGGATGGTCTCCATCATCAGCGAAAAGACTTTGTTGCCCGAAGCATCGGCTATCGATTTATGAAACATGAAGTCGTAATCGGCAAATGTCTCAAGTCTGTATTCGTCCGTCTTCATCTTCTCTAAAACTTCTTCGATGGTTTTCACTTGTTCAGACGTGGCACGACAGGCAGCCATTTCGGTCATCTTGATTTCCATAGACTTTCTGAATTCCATAAAATCACGTACCGTCGTTTTCTTCATCCGGAGCGATATATGAAGCATTTCGGTTGTGGCCTTGGCACTCTCGTCTATCACTTCCACCCCCTTGCCATGGAGTTTTCTCACCATACCCCTGGACTCAAGCGTCTTGATGGCCTCTCTCACCGAACTACGCCCTATACCGAACTCATGGCACAAATCTTCTTCTGTTGGCAAAAAATCCCCTTCTACAATTTTGCCTGTAACTATTAAGTCCGACAGTATGTCTGTCACCTGCTTAGTCACAGAGTCATTGGCTAAATGAGGCAAACTATTTAATATCTTGGAAGTCATAAGTTAAATTAAGTTTGTTAAAATGTTTTTTGACGCTATATCTTAAAAATGAATAATACTCATCAGACACGCCCAGATTGAATAATACAACAATTGTTGTTCGAAAGCTACACGCACGAGCTATGTTGTCTGACATCTGCACAAAAATACATTCTTATTATCATACAAACAAGCTTTTCTGTAAATTTTTCAATAAATATTATATGTTAAAAACAAAAGCCCTGCCATCGCCGACAGACATATCGGCAATGGCAGGGCTTGAATTATCGTGATGGGCAGCCACCTATATAGTGACGTTTACGCCTTCAAGTTCTTCTATTATCCTTTCCGTTCCGGTCAGATGCAAACGCATGGCCTCTACCGCCTCTTCAGGATTCCTGTCCCTGATGGTTTGAAGGATTTTTTCGTGATAATGGTTCGAATGTTCAGGATTGAATGTAGGATTCAGCGTATATATGATATGATTATAAAGCATCGGACGCATGGTTTCCATCATCAGCGAGAACACACTGTTGCCGGAAGCGTCGGCTATTGATTTATGGAAATTATAGTCGAATTCAGCAAATGTGTCAAGCTTGTACTCCTCGTTCTTCATCTTTTCCAAATGACCGGAAATAATTTGTATCTGTTCGTCGGTGGCACGTTTGGCAGCCAACTCCGTCATCTTGATTTCTATCGAGTTTCGGAACTCCATGATATCCTTCATCGTAGTTTTTTTCATTTTCAGCGATATCTGCAGCAGTTTGGCAGTAGCCGCCGCGCTTTCGTCTATCACTACCATCCCCTTGCCGTGAAACTTCTTTACCATTCCCCTCGACTCAAGGGTCTTGATGGCTTCCCTTACAGAACTTCTGCCTATTCCGAACTCGCGGCACAAGTCTTCCTCAGTGGGGAGATACTCGCCAAGTTTAATCTTTCCCGACACGATTAAATCTGTCAAAATATCCGTCACCTGTTTAGCCACAGATTCATTGGCCAAACTTGGTAATCCTTTCAATAAATCCGAACTCATATGTTATTATTTTTTGTTATTATTTTTTTATTCAAGTTATCTGATGTCATATTATGATGCAAATATGATAACTTTTTCTTAAATAACGGAAACTTTCTGTGATTAAAATCACAATATAAGTACAAAAACTACTTCATTCTTAATATTTTCGATAATAATCTCTATGCATTTCGATAATATATTTCTCCAAAGTTCCCTTTTCAACCTCACTAATCTGTTTTCTGTTCATTCCATAATAAGGAGATTTATATGTTATATCATCGTCACTGCTATATAGGAAAGGACGATCTAATTTTAAAGCAGGTTCATCATATTTCTTCATTTTTAAAATTAATTCATCTTGAAATCTTTTCCTAATATCCGAATATTCAGGAGCATCATAATAATTCTGAATTTCCAAAGGGTCTTTCTCTATATCGAGTAACCAAGGCTTATCCTTGCATGACAAAACAAGCTTGTATTTCCCATCTGTGATAGCAGTCCACTCACTAAAAGGAGAGTCAGTGATGTATACCATTCTGCCATTCTCCACGACACTGACTGTATCTTTCAAAATACAGCTCTCATCTTCACCATGAACTTCACCCAATTCATTAAAGCCCATCAGTCCCAATATAGTAGGAGGAAAATCAGTTGTATTCAAAGCTCTTTTTATCACTTTCCCCGACATTATACGTGAAGGATATCTCACAATAAAAGGAACTCTTATTGCATCATCATAAGGGCAACCTTTATCAACTCTCATGTGATTATAAAGCATGTCTCCATGATCGGATGTAAAAACAGCTATCGTATTATCAGTCAGACTATTATCATCCAGATATTTCAAGATTTTTCCAACATTGTCATCTATACATTTAACCATAGCAAAATAATTCCGGATATTTTTAGGAACAAATTTTTCTGCTTGAGCTTTTCCCCCTATCCCCCATCCCGGACGAGCATTAAGCAACTCTTCAGTATTTGTAGATGGGTTGGTAATTTCAATTTTAGCATACTGTGATATGTAAGGTTCCTTGCACAGATCAGGTGAATGAGGGTCGGGAATCGACAGCATCATACAAAACGGACGATTATCACGTTCTTCCAACAATTCAATGACTTTATTTGTCAAAAAGTCAGTACTGTATTCATAAGCATCATCCCCTTCTTTATTCTTATTGGTGATGTATATTCTATTGGGTTTTTCTTTCACCTTATACCACTTCTCGTGATCTGTCTCAAACATATAGTTTCTATTCTGCCACCCAAAAGAAAAGCCAGGCTCGTAGTACATTCTGCCAGGAATTTTAGGAACTCCTGCCAGATGCCATTTGCCAACGTAAGTAGTCGAATATCCATTTTCAGAAAGTACATCAGCAAAAGTCATGAGATTTGAATCCATTGGCATACCATTGATAGGCGCCCCTGCAGCAGCAGGATAAAGTCCAGTCTGGAATGACGCCCTGGCCGGTGTTGATACAGGTGCGGAAGTGAAAAAGTTCAAACATAAAGCTCCTTCAGAAGCAAGCCTATCGATGTTTGGGGTCTCTATTTTAAGCGAACTTCCCCACAAGTTTCTCTGACATTCTGCCATATGTTCTCTAT
>ULZT01054320.1_pt1 | contig 10751 bp, 10 predicted proteins | sample 1963371 | NCBI WGS metagenome assembly ULZT01 (sample SAMEA4835897, study PRJEB28245) | human gut metagenome | biome: gut microbiome; material: fecal sample | place: Denmark | collected 2008
ATCTATTGCCTTATCAGGCAAAAATCTGTCTGTGATATATCTGTTTGAAAGCACTGCCGCTGTGACAAGTGCCGAGTCTGTGATTTTAACGCCGTGGAATACCTCGTATCTGTCCTTAAGGCCACGAAGTATTGAGATAGTGTCCTCTACTGTCGGTTCGTCTACCATAACAGGCTGGAAACGTCTCTCAAGGGCTGCATCCTTCTCAATGTACTCACGGTACTCATCGAGTGTGGTGGCGCCCACGCAGTGCAGCTCACCTCTTGCAAGCATTGGCTTAAGAAGCTGTCCTGCATCCATGGCTCCGTCTGTCTTTCCGGCTCCTACTATTGTGTGAAGCTCATCGATAAAGAGAATTATCTGTCCGTCAGAAGCTTTTACCTCCTCAAGCACTGCCTTAAGTCTCTCCTCAAACTCGCCCCTGTACTTAGCTCCTGCAATCAGAGAGCCCATATCGAGTGCAAACAGTTTTTTGTCCTTTAAGCCCTCAGGCACATCGCCTTTTACGATACGCTGCGCCAGTCCCTCAACGACTGCCGTTTTACCAACACCCGGCTCACCGATAAGTACCGGGTTATTTTTAGTCTTACGCGAGAGGATACGCACTACATTTCGTATCTCATCATCACGGCCGATAACAGGATCAAGCTTCTGCTGTCTTGCACGCTCCACCATGTCGTAGCCGTATTTCTCAAGTGTATCATATGTGGCCTCAGGGTTATCGGATGTGACCTTCTGATTGCCCCTGACCGTAGAAAGCGCTGTGAGGAATCTGTCTCTTGTGAGACCGTACTCCTTTATCAGCTCCTTCATTGCCTTGTTTGGATACTTCAGCAGACACAGGAAAAGATGCTCTACCGAAACATACTCATCTCCCATTGCCTGTGCCTCGTCCTCAGCATGGATAAGGACCTTGTTCAGATCATTGCCCACATAGACCTGTGCACTACTGCCGCTTACCTTTGTGCGCGCTGCCAGATGGCGCTTTGCATTCTCCGTGAAATGCTCTACGTTTATCTCCATCTTGTCAATCAGCTTCGGTATCAGTCCATCCTCCTGTGAAAGTAATGCCACAAGCAGGTGCTCCTGTTCTATCTCCTGATTGCCATAATCATATGCAAGCTTCTCGCAGTCATTGACTGCCTCTATTGATTTCTGTGTAAATTTTTGAATGTTCATAGTCTCACTCCCTTCTACTATGTTATCCATAAATATGATTCTTATGTGTCATACAGGTAATATCAAAATTTTATCTCTAAATAATCCTTTAAATAATTCTTCAATATTCCTTGTGACTATGTTATAGCACGCAAATTAGCACTCGTCAAGTGAGAGTGCTAACAATTTTTATTAAATAAATATAAACTTTTGATTTACAAGCAAAAAAGAGTGATTTACATCACTCTCTTTTACTCAATCGGCTGCACAATCCCCGAAACATTTGCCAGATTCTGCATCTTGTCATCAGCGTCAGCCATGATATCTGCGCATTTCTTAAGCTCCTGCTGCATCTCCTCCGTGAATACACGGCTCTTCTTGTAGCGAAGCTGATGCTCTGTGCTGGCCCAGAAATTCATGGCAATGGTACGAAACTGTATCTCTATCGGCACCTTGTCCTTGTGATCCGAAAAATACACATCAACCAGCACTATCATATGAAGACTCCTGTAACCATTCTCCTTCGGTTTTTTTATGTAGTCCTTTATTGTGACAATCTCGACATCCGCCTGATTCACAAGCATATTGGCCACCTGATATACATCGGATATAAATGGACAAATGACCCTGACGCCGGCTATATCCTTAATCTCACGCTTCATGGCGTTGGTGGTAAGCGGAATGCCCTTTCGCTTCATCTTATCTATTATACTGTCAAGTGACTTTACACGGCTCTTTATGTTCTCGATTGGATTTCTTTCGTGATTGTTTTTGAATTCATTATTTAATATCTGCAGCTTTGCTACTATCTGCTGTATACCCGATTCGTAGTAGAACATGATGTGTTCATACTGCGAGGCAATTGAACTGAATTCGCCCAACATCGGCAGCATCTCTATTTGTGTATCATCCATGTTTACCCCCCTTACATATAATATATTTCCGCTTCCCACTTTATAATCTATGCAAGCCGGCATAGCATGCAGTATACTCTCCGGCAGAAGGTTTACGAGTGGGAAGCTGCATTCCAATTAATTATTTACTTAATTTAGTAAGTAACAGCCGTGAAATTCGGTATGTTACTTCGATGAGGAGCACTCCTGCAACTACATCATATATCACATGCTGCTTCGTAGTCAATGTGGATATGAATACTGCTATAGCGCAAATACAGAAAGTTGTACGTATCCACTGCGGTACTTTTTTATTGCCGCGGATACCAATATAGCACAGCCAGCTTACGAGGCAGTGTATAGATGGAAAAAGATTGTCCGCCGCATCCATACTATATAAAAAGCGCATGAGCTGTGCCCATATGTCTGAGCCCACTATTTCCGGGCGGGTGTTGGTTGTAGGATACACGACATAACAGATAAAACAGACTGCCTTTGCCAGCCAGTCTGCCATGAGGAAACGATAACAGTGCCTTTTATCCATCGCTGCATTGTACAGATATCCTATAATCCAAAAAATATAGCAGCCAAAATAAATGACTACTGTAGGGTACACAACCGGTATCATATCATCAAGCGAGGTCTCTATATTGTGATGGGTAAAACCGCCTGCAATAGCACGCGCGCCCCAGTATACACTGAAATTGAGCACCACTGTAAAAAGCAGCGGAATACGACTGTATTTTGGAAGTATTCTGTTAAAAAACTGTCCTGTTTGCGATATGCTGTCCCTGGATAACACGTACTTCTTTGTCTCCTTTTATACACTCTTTAATTTCCGGAAGCAGGTCAATATGACCTTTTTTAAACAAAAGCACTATTGTGGAGCCAATCAGCTCAAAGTGCCCCATCTCTGCGCCCTTTCTCATCATAACATTCTCGTGGTCATTGACTATGCCTCCCACAAGCAGCGCACCTATCTCAATCTGTGCCACCTTGCCAAAATTAACTGTATCCAGAATAGTCCACATACGCCTGTTTTGCCTATATACAGGAGCATTTTCCAGTGCAATAGGCTGTACACTGTGAAGCAGTCCCTTCACAAAATGATTCCTGCCCTGAAATCCATCATCTATATAGCAGTAATGATGATAATCGTTGGCACAAAGACGCAGTATCACGCAGTCTCCTCCAACAAATTCCTTTGCAATTTTTTTGTCGTTGACAAGGTCCGTCACCTTGTACCATGAGCCCTTGATGTGAAAGCTGTTGTTGCTTTTTATCCTGTATGCACTCAGGTAGCCGTCACACGGACTGATAAGATGCTCAGCCTGCCTGTCCACCTCAATATCATCACGCTTTCTGGAGAAAAAGTCCTGAAAGCTGTTATATTTCTGCCCCTTAAAATCAGACATGTCTATATTGTTATTCTTTATATACCGGCTGATAAACGGCTTAGACAACTGGGAGCGCGCGACCATTTCACCAAGCTTAAGTGCGCCTGTATACAGAAGCACCTTAAGTGTCATACGCCCCGGTGCCGTGGTATAAAGCCAGTCTACAAACGATTTTTTTGCCATTAAATAAGAACCTCCGCAATGAGAATACAAAACTCAACTGCTCCTATACCTACAAGCAGAACCTCTCCAAAAAGAGATGGCTTTTTGAGCTTTACAGGGAGCACGTAGCAAATGCCAATGATTAAAAGGGCAAGTGCCGCGATTGTCTGTGTATGTATAGCTGTGAACTCTCCAATCAGATATACCGCCGGAATAGCAAGCGCACTTGATGTGATTGGAAGCCCCAGATAATACTGTCTGCGCTCTGCTGTCGCTGCCTGCCTGTTAGCCTCATCCACATTAAAGTATGCCAGACGGATAAGCCCGCAAAGAATGAATACAAATATGGCGGTAAATGCTATTGAAATCTTTGGAGTCACACAAAATACCCACACTGCCGGAAGCACGCCAAAGCATATGATATCACTTAACGAATCTATCTGTATGCCAAATGTTCGCTCGTCCCTGGTACGGTCCTTCTTTGTGGATGCAATGGTGCCGTCAAACATATCACAGACACCGGCCAGCATAAGGCAAATTAATGACCCCACATACCTATCCTTTATGGCAAGCATAACTCCAAGGAAGCCTATCCACATGCCTATGTATGTAAGCACTACCGTGTAATTATAAAAGCCTATGAGCCCTGTCTTTTTCTCTGTGTCTGTATTCCCTATATCCAGAGTATCTGCTATTGCAGAATTAATATTCATATTATTCATATTGATTCCCTTACTTTCATTCTTTTGTTTTTATCAGATAAAACATGATAAGTTTTCTCATTTACCCTTAACCGGTAATATTATATGCCCTTACCTGATATATAATAACATATTCATGACATAAACTCATTAATTATTTGTTTAAACTTTTCTTAATATCTCTTATTTTTAGCAAAAAACAAGGCAGAACCCGCTTTCTGATTCTGCCCACATACTATAGCATATCATGAATTATATCTTTAATCTCCTGCTTGTCCTTTTCAAGAACAAATGCAAGCTCTGCATTTAAATTGTGCTCTGCCATCTTGCCATAGCGCTCATCGACGGCTGTAGACTTCTTGCCTGCCTGTGCACGCTGCTCATTTCTGATATGTAAACACTTTAAGAGACTGATCACACTATCCGGCTCACAGCTTCTGACTGCCTCCTTATAGCGCGTTTCGCGCTCCTTCTCATTGTTTACCGCGAGCGCCTCTATCTCAGGTACTCTATCGAGCACCGCCAGTGCCTCATCCTGTGTTATTACCTTACGTATCCTCTTATCAGCATTGTCAACAGGTATATACACTCTGTCATTCTCCTCCTCAACAGGGCGGAGTAAAAAATATGACTTGAGCTGCTTGTCTCCTGACATGTCTAACTCCACGATTTCGCTTATTTTGCAAATTCCATTTGTAGCATTTAATACGTAATCACCTATTTCGAACATATCACACCTCTTTCGTTATACGTTATCATTTTATCACTTTTTCACGAATTTTGTAAGAGGAATTTTTAAAAAATGTCAAATATATCAAAAAAGCGTGTTTTACGTCAATAAAACACGCTTTAAAAAATTACTTAATCAGCTGCTTCACGCGGTCATCGAGCTGGAGCATACGGATGATAAGCTCTATTGAGCCCTTGATACCGTAGCTGGCACTGTTGATACAGATATCATAGTTACTTGCCTTGCTCCACTTTCTGCCAGTATAGAATTTGTAGGTCTTCAGATGTCTCTTATCCTCAGATTCTATCCATTTCTTTGCCTGGTTCGGAGTCACATTCTTGTTTATCTCAAGAAAACGCTGGACTCTTCTCTTCTCCGGTGCTGTGATAAAAATACTTATGTGAGGAATATGATTGTTTGTCAGAATTGCATCTGCAAAACGTCCCATAACAATGAAGTCCTCCTGCTTTGCCTTCTCTACAAGGAACTTGCTTGTATCAAAGAAAAGCACATCCTCTGATGAAAGTCCGTGGTATTTCCTAAAAGCTTTTATGCGCTTTTTGATTCCCATCCGCTCTTTTTTCTGGAAGGTAGCTGTAGCCTGGGCTGCTTCCTCTCCATCCTTCTGTCTGAACACCTCATTCATGACAGACACATCATAGAAATTCATACGAAGCTTGTCTGCAAGTGCAAATCCAATCTCATTTCCACCACATCCGCAGGAACGTCCTATACAGATAATCAGATGATCGCCCGTCTTGAAACGATCCTTCAGGTTTACGGTATTTAAATCCGCTATCTTTGGATCGAGGATATCTCCGTCGGCAAAGCCTGTCGGGAGCTCCGCTATCTCCTCTACTATGTTGTTGTATCTGACCATGATATCATGCCTTGTATCGTGATCAGGTATTGTTCTTGCCATGTTGCTTATCAGGGCAAGCTCGCTTCGGATTCTTGAGCTGTTCTGCCTTGAGTGCAGATCCTCCATGATGTTACGGATACATATATCCTTCTCGCCACCAAATACCCTGCCGAGGGATGAGCCTAATTTCTTGTATACTTCGGCATCAAGCTCATAGATTTCGATGGCAAGAGCTTTAATTTTCTCGTCATAAAATTCCATAATTCATCCCTCCTATAAAAAGAATATAATCATATCTATGATGAAAACAGGTATCAGATAACGCAATGACCACCATATGTAACCAAAGAACGATGGCATGTTGATACCGTTTTCGTCTGATAATGACTTGACCATAAAGTTCGGTGCATTTCCAATATATGTGTTGGCGCCCATAAATACAGCGCCACACGAAATTGCCATAAGCATCTTGACCGGCACCACTCCCAGTGTGGTTGCGACACCTGTAGTAAAGTGCATGGCTCCCGCTGTAGTAAGGAAAACCAGATATGTCGGTGTATTGTCGAGGAAGCTTGAAAGTGCTCCTGTTGCCCAGAACATCTCAAACGGCTTTGTGATTCCAAGACCTGAACCTGCACTCTTTAATACCATAAGAGCAGGCTGCATGGTGATGAAGATTCCGATGAAAAGCACCGCAACCTCCTGAATTGCTCCCCATGTGAAATGGTTCTGCACACGAACCTCCTTCGGTGTTGTCTTGAAGGAAAGCAGGGCTGCAAGCAGAATAATAGCAATCTCAATAATTGCAGGCACAGTGAGTGTAACCTCCCTGAATATCGGAATACCGATAACCTCTCCTGCAGCGTTCTGGAATGCAGAAAGCTTAGGAAGCACACCGCTTAGTATAACAGCTATGACAATCATTACGATATATAAAAAGTTGTGGGCACCCTTTATCCTGATGAGGGGCTCATTTTCCTTCACCTCAGGCATAAGTCCCTTAGTGATATCCTTCTGGTAGGCCTTCTTGTCCAAATGATAAAATATGGTAAGAAGCAGTATCATATTTAATACGAGAACCGGAAACAGCCTCATGCTCCAGAAGAACGATACTCCTCTTGAAAATCCCATGAGCAGTGGCGGATCTCCGATAGGTGTAAGACATCCTCCGATATTTGACACAAGAAAAATGAAAAATACCATGATGTGACGCTTGTTTTTTCTCCATGAGTTCATCTGTATAATCGGCCTTACAAAAAGCATACTGGCTCCTGTAGTTCCTATACAGCTTGAAAAAAAAGTTCCAACAGCAAGCATGATAACGTTTACCTTTGGGTTGCCGACCAGACTTCCCTCCAGCTTGATATTTCCGGCTACGCAGAACAGTCCAAAGAGCAGCACGATAAAGGTCAGATAGTCGCCTATCAGACACTCCAGTACCGTCTCTACGGCTTTTGGTGCTCCATAGAACAGCGCGAACGGAATGGCAAAAAGCAGTGACCATAAGATAACTGCATGAGCTTGATGCTTCTCCCACCATTCAGGCTTCACAAGCGGCATAACTGCTATGCACAGTAATAAGCCCGCAAATGGGATACACAACATTAATAATGTGTTTGACATTCTTTTCACCTCTACTTTGTTAAAAAATAAACTAATTCAAATCTAGTTCATTTTACACCATTATTTTTTATTTGCAACTGTTTATAAAAAAATTTTAATTTATATATGTTTTTTATGTAGTATTCACATTTTTATAAACAATAACGCATTACCAGTTGGTAAAATTATCTATAATATAGTCTGCATCATGAGCCATATCATCCTTTGGTGAAATATTCGATTTCACATAAAAGGCATCCATCCGGCATTCCTTTGCACCCTTGATATCGGTAGTCGAATCATATTCCTTACCACCCATTGTAATATGCTTTGTGGCTTGGGTGCAAGTAGTTTTCCTTCTTTTCAATAATACGTGGCATAAGCCAGTGGTTGGGGCAGGCGGTACTGTCGTGCTGGCTACGCTTCGCTGTTAAGTGTCTGTACGAATTATGCCCGCAGGTTTTCTATGCCCGACGAAACCGTCGAAACTCGCCCTCCATGGCTCGATTTCTCCTTGCCTCGGCGTCCATGCCTCGGCATTTCTGTGCTTTACAGCATAATTCTACAGACACTAAACAGCTGCGCTATTCGCCCACCCGACAGTACCGCCTGCCCAACCACCGGCTTATGCCACTTACGCTGAGATATAATGTGCCGGTCCTCACCTGCGGTTCGGACGGCTCGGCGCTCTCAGCCTTTATGTGGGAAGCTCTCATCCCACGACGCTTCCCACTCACATCATCGCCCTGCGAAGCTTCGCCAATGTATTCTTCTCCATTCGTGATATGGCCACCTGGTTGCGTCCAAGCACTTCTGCCACCTGCTTCTGTGTCTTATCCTGCATATAGCGGAGCATAATCAGTCTGCGCTCGCTATCATCCAGTGAGTTAAACGCCTGCTGCATTGCGATGTGATTTATCACTTTATCTGTCTCCGATGGCTTGTCTGATGCTTCTGCACTCATTTTATTGTCCAAATAATCAAGCACACTTTCATTTTCTATTGACGATGCATTTTTATCGGCTTCCATGGCAATTATTATATCCTGTTTTGACATACCGGAAATAATTTCCATTTTTTCAAGTGATATTTCACTATTTTCATTCATTCTGTATTTTTCTCTGATAATTGCAATTTTTCTTGCATCATCCCGTATTTTTCGACTGATATGTACCATTCCATCATCACGTAGAAAACGCTGTATTTCCCCTATTATCAACGGTACTGCGTATGTAGAAAAGGCAAAGCCCTTACTTTCATCAAATCGCTGCGCTGCCTTTGTCAGCCCAACTGCTCCTATCTGAAATAGATCATCCCGGTCAACGCCTCTGTTTCTAAAGCGTTTCATAACTAAATAAATCAGGTTTATATTTTCTGTGACAAATCTGCTGATTTTGTCACTCTTCATAGTACTTTTTTCATCTTTACTGTTGTTCCGTGTCCCGGTTCTGATGTAACTGTGAGCGCATCCATAAATGCTTCCATGAATGAAAAACCCATGCCAGATCTGTCAAGCTGTGGTTTGGATGTGTATAACGGTTCCATTGCTTTTGCCACATCCTGTATGCCTACTCCGCTATCTGATATTTCTATGTAAAGCTCCCTGCCTATATAGCTGCAATTCATATGTACCTGTGGACAACTTTTTTCTTCTGCTGCCTGGTGATCTGCCTGACCGGATGAAATATTGTCATCCCCCATCTCATAGCCATGGATAATTGCGTTTGTCACCGCCTCTGACACTGCTGTCTTTACGTCCTCCATGTCATCTAGTGTGGGGTTTAATTGTGCCATAAACATGGCTGCTGTCATTCTCGCAAATGCCTCATTCTCTGAAATTGCATCAAAGCTAAGCGATATATGATTTGTTTTTGCTTCGTTCATTATGCTCCCTTTCTGTCTGATTATATTTTAATTAATTCAGTTTTAAAGCTTATGTACAATAGTGTAAATGCCGGCACATTTCAAAAGCTTGTCCACTCTGTCCGACATATTGCAAACTGACACCGAGCTGTCATTAAAGTACTTAAGCTTCTTTGTTCTTCCTATTATCACACCAATGCCGGAGCTGTCCATAAATTCTGTCTGTTTCATGTCAAATACTATTTTTCTGACACCACAGCCCTCTATAAGTGCATCAAGCTCTGCGATTATCTGCCCGGCGCAGTGGTGATCCACCTCCTTTGGCATAAGGTATGTCACCCGGTCTGCTTCCTTGATATAATTTTCTATCATGTCAAACTCTTCCTTTCCTGCTCATATAAAAAAGACACCGGAGATTATCTGGTGTCTTTCGTAATTCTATATTTAATTATTGCCTCGCAGCAGTTGTTTTACTACTGTTCCTGTGCCAGATAATTCTTTGATGTTCTGGCCTTCTCAGTGCCTGCGTAGTTGTCTACCACATACTGATAATATGGCTTTGCAGATGCTAAGTCACCTGACTTCCTGAACGACTGCGCCAGGTAATATGCAGCTGAACCATCCCTGTATGCCTCATCCATGCCGACAAGCTTCTGGAATGTAGGGATTGCACTCTGATAATCGCCACTGCTGTATGATGAGTATGCCTGACTGTACAGTGCTTCCTTATATGAATCTGCAATTGAACCATTGAGCGCATCATATGTCTGCCTAGCCGAGTCACTCAGGTAGCTTGTGTTGATATTTTCAAGTGCTTCTCCTGCCTTTATTACATCATTGGATGTATAGTATACATAGGCATTGAGCAAAGCCTCATATGTGGAAATCTGGTCTGATACTCCATCATTTTTCTTCTTCTCGTCATCAAGCTCCTTCTTTAGCTTGTCTATCTGATCATTAAGTCCACTGATGGTCTGCCCATTTGTGGAAATCGTATCATTGGCCGATAATAACTGCTTCTTTGCATCTGTTTTCGCCTGGCTTTTTATGCCCGGAACCACAAGGAAGCACGTAACCGCCACTCCGACTACCAGACCGATTATAATATAGAGTATATTTGCCCACATTGAGCTCTCCCTGAATCGCTTTGGCATAATGATTGTTTCGTTTCCACTCTGGTAGGAAATTAAATCATCATTTTTCTTTTTTCTCTCAGATCCTTTTTCCTTGAGACGTCTGTTCACTTCTTTTAAGTATCTGAGGGTAGTGGTATTGTCTGTATCTATCTTGCCCGCATCGCGTAAGGCTTTCTTTGCCTTATCCAGATGCCCCTCCTCCAAATATAAAAGAGCCAAAAGCTGATGTCCCTTTACAAGCTTTGGA
>ULZT01039412.1_pt1 | contig 10750 bp, 5 predicted proteins | sample 1963371 | NCBI WGS metagenome assembly ULZT01 (sample SAMEA4835897, study PRJEB28245) | human gut metagenome | biome: gut microbiome; material: fecal sample | place: Denmark | collected 2008
CTCCACAGCCCAGCGGGCTGCCTTGGCGGTGTCGGGCGGGGCGCTCTGGGCAAGGGCGGGCAGCGGCATTGCGGTCAGTGCCATGCTCAGCGCCAGAACCATGCTGATGAGCCGTTTTTGCATAAGATTCTCTCCTTCTCAAGCGCCCTCCAAGCCGGGCGCTTTTGTTGTACCCAGTGTACCACGTTTTGCCCGCTTTGGACGGTTTTGGGCACGAATCGCCCCGCAAATGCGCTGAAACGACCCGGTGCACCACACGCACCCGCAAAAAACAGAAAACCGCCCGGTTTGCGGTTACCGGACGGTTTTCTGCTCTATAGGAATTACGGGAATGGCATATTGAACAGAGCACTGCTCTGTGCCTGTAGTATACCACGAACGGCGGCAAAAATGGAGCAATTCTGCGTGAATGGCCCCTGAAATGCATCGAATCGCCCTGAAAAACCCCAAAAAAGCCCTTGCGCACCCTTTTGGGACGCAAAAAAGGGACTGCCGCACAGCGCTGTGCAGCAGTCCCTGCGGGGTTATAAGGGGTTAAGGGGCAGCGGTTTTAGCCGCGCTGCTGGTAAGTCTTCCAAGTGCGGATCACTTCCATGCGGCCTACGCGGCTGCCGGGCTTGAAGCTGCCGTCCTGTGCGGACATCAGGCCGGTATCCACGACCCAGCGGATAGCCTGCAGCTCTGCGGCATCTGCTGCCACATCGTTGAACAGTGCAGTGCTCTGGGTAGCGGGCTTGCCTGCGGCGGTCCACAGTGCAACTGCCAGCTGCTGGCGGTTAGCGGGGATGGCCATACCCTCGGGCAGGACGCTCTTCAGGTAGGCCGTGGTGCCTGCGATATAGGCACCCACGCCAATGGCTGCGCCGCCCACAGCGGCTACTGCCACAATGGCTGCACCGCCGCCGTCACTGTCACCGCCGGGTGCGGGGGTGGGGTCGGGGTTCGGCTTAGGATCAGGAGTGGGATCCGGATCGGGAGTAGCAGGAACTTCAAACACAGCAGTCAGTTCCACATCATGGTCGGGCATGGTGAAGTATATCTCGTGTGCGGTGCGCTGCTCCTCGGTCAGCTCCAGACCGGTGCAGTTCCAGTTCTTGAACACTCTGGTCTCGGTGTCCTCGTCTGCGGTGGCCTTGAGCTCTGTACCCATGGGCACAGCCTTCAGGTCGGCAACAGCGCTGCCATCCTTCAGGGTAATCTTTGCATAGGAGACAATAAGCTTATAGGTCTCGGGCGCGGGATCGGGCTTAGTAGGAGTAACGAACTCCGCCACCAGATTCACATCATGGTCGGGCATGGTGAAGTACACCACGCGTGCGGTGCGCTGCTCCTCGGTCAACTCCAGACCGGTGCAGTTCCAGTTCTTGAACACGCTGGTCTCGGTGTCCTCGTCTGCGGTGGCCTTGAGCTCTGTACCCACGGGCACAGCCATCAGGTCGGCAACAGCGCTGCCGTCCTTCAGGGTGACCTTTGCATAGGAAACAATAAGCTTATAGTTCTCGGGCGCGGGATCGGGCTTAGTAGGAGTAACGAACTCCGCCACCAGATTCACATCATGGTCGGGCATGGTGAAGTACACCACGCGTGCGGTGCGCTGCTCCTCGGTCAACTCCAGACCGGTGCAGTTCCAGTTCTTGAACACGCTGGTCTCGGTGTCCTCGTATGCGATAGCCTTGAGCTCTGTGCCCACAGGCACAGCCGTCAGGTCGGCAACAGCGCCGCCGTCCTTCAGGGTGACCTTTGCATCGGTGACCTCGAGTTTATTCGTAGGAGTAACGAACTCCGCCTTCAGGTTCACATCATGGTCGGGCATGGTGAAGTACACCACGCGTGCGGTGCTCTGCTCCTCGGTCAGCTCCAGACCGGTGCAGTTCCAGCTCTTGAACACGCTGGTCTCGGTGTCCTCGTCTGCGGTAGCCTTGAGTTCTGTACCCACGGACACAGCTGTCAGGTCGGCAACAGCGCTGCCATCCTTCAGGGTGACCTGTGCATCGGTGACATCGAGTTTATAGGTCTTGGGAGCGTTCTCGGTGTACTGTGCTTTCAGTGTGACGTTATTTGCGGGCATCGTGAAGGAGATGGTCGCCTTGGTGGTGTCCACGTCAGTGGGCAGACCGGTCACTTTCCAACCGGTGAAGGTGTAACCGTCCTTCTCGTCTGCGGTGAAGCTGAGCTTCTCACCTGCAACGTGCTCGGTAGACTTGTCGTCCACGGTCAGGGTGTACTTCGACTCAGACACAGTATAGGTGTCCACTTCGTACTGGTTGCCAACGTAGTGGTCACTAGAATCCACCACGATGTCAACGCTGTAAGTGCCTGCCTTGGTGGGCTTCGTCACAGACGGGAACGAGCCATCCTCCGGGACATACCGGATAGAATACAGCGGTGCATCGTCAAAATACATCGGGCCTTTATAGGTTGCAGTTTGGGTCTTGGGGTCATACTCAAAGTCGTCGAGCTTCGGTTGATATCTGCGTACCACCTCGCCGATATCAAGCGAGCCTTCTGTGTACTTGTCGCCCTCTTGCGCTACGATGCGCTGCTTGTAGAGGCCGTACATGTCCGCTCCCGCCGGGTAGGTTTCAAACACCTCGTTGTCGTAGGTGCGCACATAGACGAGGCTCAATTTGCCCACGCCATCCTTGCTGCTTTTAACGGTCTGATGTTCGATCGTCCCGGAAACGGTAAAGTCGCTCTTGCTCAGGGAAGAGAAGGGCAGCTTTCCGGTGGTGGCCATGTTCACCACAATAGGCTCACCGTCATTCTTGGCGGTCAGGGTCAGGGTCTTGCCATCTGCGGAAAGCTGTGCGCCGTTGTAAGCGCTGACATCCTCGCCGTTGATGTTCGTGACTGCATTGCTGAAGCGGATCTCTGCCTTGACATTACCGATAAGGTAAACCGCGTCTGTTGCTGCGGCATAGTCGTTGAGGCGTTCCACAGTGCCGTCCGTCATCATCAGCTTGCTCTGCTGCTGACCGGCGGCAAGGAATCTGCTTTCAATATAGCCGCAGCTCACCGTATTGGAAATAGCAGCCTTGCTGTCGCTGTCCGTTTTCAGGCTGCCAAGGATCACGGCATTCTGGATGACCGTTTTCTCCGTGGCATAGCTCGGCAGCTGGACATCGTGGAACACACCGCCGGTGACCTCGCTGTTCTGGTTCAGCTGGACCTCAGCGATGAATGAGCCGCCAGTGATCTTGCCATAAGCGCGGACGACATCCTGGAAAGTGCCGCCTGCGATGGTGCTGTTTTCATCCATGTAGACATCCTTCTGGAAGGTGCCGTCCTGAATGATGGTGTTCTCCGCACCAACAGAGCCCTCTGCCACGATGCCGGTGACAGTCACATTTGCAAAAGTGATCTGCTCCACGGCAATGGCCTTATGGTAGGGGTTGATGGTATCCGAAGAAAGATCCACCGGGTTGCCGTCCGGGGTGGTGATGTAAAGCGCCGCGCGTGTCCTTCCGTTCTCTTCCATGGTGGCGTACTTCCAGCCCAGGCCCTCATAGAGGTTAGCCGTCATGCCCTCGCCGCTCATCGGCACACCGGTCACACCGGTCAGGTCGGGCAGACCCTTTTCGGTAATGCGCAGGGGCTTGAGGTCGCTTGGATCGGTGGACTTATTCACAAAGATCTTTGCGCCGTCATTCTTGCCGGTAATGCGCAGCACCTTGCCGTCGGCAGAGGTGTTGGCGTTGTAGTTTTCGACCGGTGCATCGTTGATGCTCAGTACATCGGTGTTCAGGGTAAGTTCTGCGCTGCCTGCGCCCACCAGATAGATGGTATTGGTGGAAAGAGGCAGAGTTCTGCCGTTCATCGCAGTCACACCGCCGTTACGCACCACCAGTGTGCTGAGCTGCTGTCCTGCGGGCAGCAGCTTCTGGATGCCGTCAGGCAGTTCGCCCAGAACCGTATCCGAAATGGTGTAGGTGTTATTGCCATAGGTATTGAAATTGCAGCTCTGGATCACCGCATTGGCAATAGAGCAAGAGCCATTGCAGAACAGGGAATCAAAGGTGCCGCCGGTGATCTCGACCGCACTGTTCCCATTGATCGAGTTGATGCCCGCGCTGACATTGTGGAAGGTGCCGCCGCTGATCTTACCGCTGGTGATCGTCAGTCGGCCGTTTTCGCCAAACTCACCGCCGGTAATATTAGCATTGGTGATCTCGACATAGCAGTTGATAGGCACATCGCTCAGCGCGCTGAAGTCGAAGTTTGCACCGCCCTGATTCAGGATCTGCAAAGTGCTTTCATTGCTGCTGTCGTTGGGGTAGCAGTTATAACCCCAGCCGTTGCCCATGTAAACACGGTGCAGCTTTGCGTCCGTGTCCAGACTGTCCACATAGGTCACGTCGGTCAGATCGGGCTGACCCTCATTGTTAAAGCGCAGTTCTGTGGCGCCAAGTGCCATAGGAACCAGCTTCATGGGTGCGCCGTTCTGCGCCGGGATCATGTTAAAGCTGGCGGAAAGCGTTTTTCCGTCTGCGCTGATGGAGATCGTGGCAATCGTAGAGTCAAAGTATGTGAAGGCGTAATTTTGGGTACCGGCGGGCAGTGCCATGACACTGCCGCCGGTAGAGGCTACCGCCCATACATCGCAGCCGGTGTCGCTTTCCACTACCAGTTCCAGATCGTTCCCGTTACCGGAATAGTTATACTTCTTGATGATATAGATTTTTGTTTCCTTTTGTCCGTTCAGGGTGCAGTTCTCCGGCAGCAGCAGCTGGTGTGCCTGCTGCTGCGTGTCGGCGCTCAGACCGGAGATATCGCGGAAAAAGCCGCCCCGGACATTGCCGCCGTTCTCGGTCAGCTTATCGTAGGTACCACCGTCAATGGTGCCCAAATTCAGTTGCACATCGGCGTAGCTGCCGCCCAGAACGCGGACGCCGTACATATTGTCGGCTTCTATCAAAAGTGTGCCGGTGACAGTGCCATCCAGCAGATAAACCGTGTGACTATTAGCATTCTTGACGGTCACATTGCAGCTGACCGTGCCGTCCAGAATGTACTCGGTATCTTCACTGCCGGTACCGGTGATGGTCAGCCCGGTAGTTTCGTCATAACTCCAGCCGGTACCGGACGCTGCCTTGGGCAGACCGTTCGTGCCGACCTCGATCTTGACCACCTGATTATTTGTTTCAGAGTTCTTACCAACAGCCTCATGCTCTTCTTCGGAGCTGTAAGTAATGCTGTTGGTTTCTTCCGCCGCTGCGGAAGAAAACCCTGCCCCTGCATCTGCAAATGCGGATACAGGAAGGATGGAGAGCACCATACTGAGTGCCAGTATCATGCTCACGATGCGTTTTTTCATGATATCCTCTCCTTTGTCGGTTGATTTGTCCGGCTATACCCCCAAACGGCACAGCCGGAACGGACAAAAATGCCAAGTTGAGTATAGCACCAAAATTCAAGGAAATAAAGCGCTTTTGCGGGCAGCACCTGCCAAAAAAAGGTGCAAAATTATGGGCAAAATCACGATACGGGGGGGGGGTATGCTTCGCTCCCATAAAAAAGCAGTTCCGAAACGCCCGCAGGCGTTTCGGAACTGCAATACAAAATATTCTTTCCGCTCTTTATGCCCAAAGTGCAACGACGACGACCGCCGCCAGCGGCGGAAACAGGGAGGAGTTGTTGGGGCAGCGGCCAGCAAGACGCGCGTGCCGCCCAAGGCACGATGCGGATGCTGGGTGCCGCAACCCGATAGCGGCGGGCATTCAAAACCGTTTTACTTGCCCGCCAGCAGCACCGCCAGCACGGCTTTCTGGACGTGCAGGCGGTTCTCTGCCTCGTCAAAAATCTCGTCCGCGTGCTGCTCGAACAGGGCGGTGGAGATCTCCTCGCCCCGGTGGGCGGGCAGGCAGTGCAGCACCAGCGCGTTGGGCTTTGCGTTTTCCAGCAGACGGCCGGTGAGCTGGAAGCCCACAAAATCCCGCAGACGCTGCTCGCTCTCGGCAGTGCCGGGGGCGGTGGTGTTCCACGCGGCGGTGGCCACGATATCCGCATCCCGCAGGCCCTCGGCGGGGTCGGTGGTCAGGTGGAAGGCATTGCCGTATTGGTGGGCAAACATCAGCACATCCGCTGCCGGGCGGTAGCCCGGGGGACAGACGCAGGATACCTGCATCCCCGCCAAAAGGCCGCCCACGATCAGGCTGTTGGCCATGTTGCTGCCGTCGCCCACAAAGCAGAGCTTCAGCCCTGCCAGCGTGCCCCGGCGCTCCCGAATGGTCATCAGGTCAGCCAGCACCTGACAGGGGTGTGCGTAGTCGGTAAGGCCGTTGATCACCGGAATGCCGGAAAGCTCGGCCAGTTCCTCCAAGTCCCGCTGGCGGTAGGTGCGCCAGACGGCGCAGTCGTAGTAGCGCCCCAGCACCCGGGCGGTGTCCCGCAAAGGCTCGCCCCGCCCGGCCTGTAATTCGGCGGTGTTCATGTAATTGCCCAGACCGCCCATCTGGTACACGCCCACCTCAAAGCTGGTGCGGGTGCGGGTAGACGCCTTAGAGAACAGCAGCGCCACGCTTTTGCCCGCCAGCAGCGGGGCGGTGCGGCCCGCCTTGCAGTCCGCCTTCAGCTGGTCTGCCACATCCAGAATGTGGGTCAGCTCGGCGGGGGAAAGGTCGCTCATTTTCAGCAGATTTTTCATGCCTGCTCCTTCGGAGCCGTCGGCTCCATCGTGCCCAGCACCTCAGCCAGCACCTCCAGCGCCATGTCTACCTCGTGTTCGGAGACGGTCAGCGGCGGCAGCAGACGCAGCCGGGTCTTAGCGGTAAGCACCAGCAGGCCCTTTTCGCGGCAGGCAGTCAGCACATCCGCAGCCTGCACATCAAAGAACTCAATGCCCACCATCAGGCCGATGCCGGAAATGTTCTTGACGTGGGGCAGCTTTGCCAAGCCGGTGCGCAGCTGTACGGCGCGCTCGCTGACCTGTGCAAGGAAGCTCTGGTCCAGACGGTCTACCACCACGTTGGCACCGGCGCAGACCACCGGGTTGCCGCCAAAGGTAGAGCCGTGGGTGCCGGGGCCCATGCCCTCGGCTACCTTTTCATTCATCAGCACCGCGCCGATGGGCAAGCCGCCGCCCAGCCCCTTGGCAAGGGTGACGATGTCCGGCTTGAGGTTATAGTGCTCACAGCACAGGAAGGTGCCGGTGCGGCCTACGCCGGTCTGCACTTCGTCCACGATGAGCACAAGGTCTTTTTCGTCGCACAAAGCGCGCACGGCCTGTACATAGTCCGGGTCCAGCGCCATCACGCCGCCCTCGCCCTGAATCAGTTCCATCATCACGGCGCAGGTGTGGCGGTCTACCAGTTCCTGCAGCGCTTCGATATCCCCCGCCGGGACGTACTGGAAACCTTCGTTGAAGGGGCCGAAGTAGTTGTGGAACACCTCCTGCCCGGTGGCGGTCAGGGTGGCAAGGGTGCGGCCATGGAAGCTGTTGACCAGCGTGATAACGTTGTAGCGGTCCTTGTCGTAATGGTCTACGCTGTACTTGCGGGCGGCCTTGATGGCGCCCTCGTTGGCTTCAGCACCGGAATTGCCAAAGAAAACCTTGCTCATGCCGGTGCGCTTGCACAGCTTTTTCGCCAGCTTGCCGCAGGGTGCAGTGTAGTACAGGTTAGAGGTGTGCTGCAATTTGTGTGCCTGCTGGGACACAGCTTCTGCCCATGCAAGGTCGCAGTAGCCAAGGCTGTTCACCCCGATGCCGCTGGTGAAGTCCAGATACTTCTGTCCCTCCGGGCCCTCGGCGTACAGCCCGTGCCCCTTTTCCAGCACGACGGGGTTGCGGTTATAGGTGTGCAGGACGTACTCGTTGTCCCGCTTGATGACTTTTTCAGAATCCATAGGTGTACCTCCTGTGAATAGAAGTTCCGCGCATGCGCCGCTCCCCCGGAGGGAGCGTTTTTTCTATTATAATACTGCTTTTTCGCTTGCGCAATCTTTTTATTCGCGGTGGCTGCGGCGGTAGAAGCGGGTACCGGAGCCGCGGTCGGAGAACAGTTCCAGCAGGATGGAGTGCGGCACGCGGCCATCAATGATGACCGCCTCGTGCACGCCCTGATAGATGGCATCCGCCATGCCGCCAATCTTGGGGATCATGCCGCCCGCAATGATACCGGCGGACTTGTAGCCCTCGATCTCGGTCACCTCCACCTCGGGGATGAGGGTGGTCTCGTCCTCCTTATCCCGCAGCAGGCCTGCGATATCGGTCATGGACACCAGCTTTTCCGCCTTGAGGGCAATGGCGATCTGGGCCGCGGCGGTGTCCGCGTTGACGTTGTACGCCTGCCCGAGGTCGTCCATGCCTACGGTGGCGATGACCGGGATAAAGCCGCCGTCCAGCAGGCTTTCGATCAGGGTAGCGTCCACATGGATGATCTCGCCCACATGACCCAGCTGGGGGTCCAGCTCGGTGCAGCGGAGCATCTGTCCGTCCATGCCGCACAGACCCACGCCGCGCCCGCGCAGCTTTGCCACAAGGTCCTTGTTCACCTTACCGGCCAGCACCTGCTGCACGATCTCCATGGTAGCATCGTCCGTCACCCGCAGACCGTTTGCAAAGTGGCTCTCTACGCCCACCTTCTTGAGCATCTCGTTGATGGCGGGGCCGCCGCCGTGCACCAGCACCACCCGCACGCCCAGCAGCGTCAGGGTGACAAGGTCGTTCATCACGGCGTTTTTCAGCGTCTCGTTGATCATGGCGTTGCCGCCGTATTTGATGACCATGGTTCTGCCATGGTATTTCTGGATATAAGGGGTGGCCTCCGAAAAAAGCCGCGCCATTTCTTCGTTTTTCATCTGTTCCGCGCTCCTGTCAGGTTCTGTAATCGCCGTTGATCTTCACATAGTCGTAGGTCAGGTCACAGCCCCATGCCTTGGCGCTTGCCTCACCGGTGCCCATATCCACCTTGACCAGAATATCGTACTCTGCCAGCACCTTGGCGGCTTCATCCTCGCTGTACGGGTGGTAGGCGGCGTTCTCGCACACATACACCTCGCCCGCCTTGCTGGAAAGCCAGACGCAGACCTTATCAATGGAGAAATCGCCGGGGGTGTAGCCGATGGCGCACAGGATGCGTCCCCAGTTGGCATCGCGGCCAAAGACCGCCGCCTTGAACAGGTTGGAGCAGACCACACTGCGGCTGACGGCGCGGGCGGTTTTCAGGTCGGGTGCGTGGGTCACTTCGCAGGTGATCAGGTGGGTAGCACCTTCGCCGTCTCCGGCGTGCTCGGCGCACATGTGCTCTGCAATGGCGGTCAGCGCTGCCACAAAAGCGGCGTAATCAGCGTTTTCCTCGCAGATCTCCGGGTTGCCCGCCAGACCGGACGCCATAATAATAAGGGTATCGTTGGTGGAGGTGTCCAGATCCACGCTCATCTGGTTATAGGTGCCGGGCACTACCGTCTTGAGCGCCTTTTCCAGCAGCGCGGGCGAGACGGCGGCGTCCGTGGTGTAGAATGCCAGCATGGTAGCCATATTGGGGGCGATCATGCCGCTGCCCTTGCCGATGGCACCCACGGTGCACACCTTGCCGCCCAGCTCGAACTGGATGGCGTACTCCTTTTTATGGGTGTCGGTGGTCATGATGGCGGTGGCAGCGTCCGTGCTGCCCTGCGCGGTGGCAGCCAGCTTTTCCGCTGCCGCCGGGATGCCCCGGGCAAAGGGGTCGATGACCATGGGCTGACCGATGACGCCGGTGGAGGCGGGCAGAACGTCCTTTTCGTCCATGTTCAGCGCCTTGCCTACCAGTGCACAGCACTCCTCTGCCAGCGCCACGCCGTTGGCGGCGCAGGTGTTGGCGTTGCCGCTGTTTACCACAATGGCCTGTGCATAGCCATCGGCCAGATGGGCGCGGTCCACCTTGATGGGCGCACCGCAGACCTTGTTGGTGGTGTACACGCCCGCAGCAGCGCAGCGCACCTCGGCCTTGATGAGCGCCAGATCGTATTTTTCGCTGTGATTTGCCCGGATGCCGCAATGGACACCGGCGGCGGCAAAGCCCTTGGGCGCGCAGATGCCGCCCGCAACTTCCTTATACTGCATTTTACTTCCCCCATCGTTCAGCATACGCCCTCATCAGTCACCTTCGGTGACAGCTTCCCCCGGCCGGGGGAAGCCTTTTACTTCTGCCGGGTACGCTGATTCTTTTTCATCAGCACCCTCTTATAAAGCCTTCCCCCAGACGGGGGAAGGTGTCATTGCGCCAGCAATGACGGATGAGGGTGTATTGTTATTCCAAGCCCTTCGTCTCTTCCAGACCCAGCATCAGGTTCATGCACTGGACAGCGGCACCGGAGGAGCCTTTGCCCAGATTATCAAACAGCGAGACCAGCATCATCTGATCTCCGGCGGCGTTCACGGTCAGGTACAGTTCCATGCGGTCGGTGCCCGCCATGGCATTGGAGTACAGACCGTTTTCCGGCAGCGGCTCGTTCAGGCCGTGCACCTTGACGGTGGCAGCGTCCTTGTAGTAGTCCGCAAGGGCGGCAGCTACGGCTTCGGCAGTGGTGCCCGCAAGGCCAAGATCCAGCGGCACCAGCACCTGCATGCCGCAGTAGTAGTCGCACACCACCGGCACGAACATCGGCGTGTGCGCAAGGCCGCTAATCTTCTGCATCTCCGGCAGGTGCTTGTGGCCAAGGCTCAGGCCGTAGCTCTTAGGCGCATCCAGCTTGCTGTGCGCCGGGCGGTCGGGGCTTTCGTAGTCCGCGATCATCTTTTTGCCGCCGCCGGAGTAGCCGGAGATGCCGG
>ULZT01061121.1_pt1 | contig 10730 bp, 8 predicted proteins | sample 1963371 | NCBI WGS metagenome assembly ULZT01 (sample SAMEA4835897, study PRJEB28245) | human gut metagenome | biome: gut microbiome; material: fecal sample | place: Denmark | collected 2008
ATTTTTTCTTTTCATAACGATCTGGAAGGGTTCAATTCTTTCAGCCTTTGGGCAGAGACACTTAAGACTGAGAATAAAAAGATTGCAGTTCTGATAAGAGACCTGGTATACAGCCGTGACGGGATCATGAAGCAGCACAACATATCTGCAAACAGGATTCAGAGATGGCTTGCAATACATTTCTCGGAATATCTGGGATTATATACACGATTTGATGCAATAAGCGGCCTGGCAGTGCTTGAAAAAGCACCATTGCCAAAAGATGTGATTGCGCTTGGAGCAAATGGGATCTGAAAGATCTGGCATGATAAAAAGATGCGTGGCAGAGGAGTTACTGAAGATAGGGCAAAGACCCTGGTTGAAGCTGCGCACAACAGTGTTGGACTTGACGGAGGGATTGGAACAAAAAGTGAATTATATATGCTGCTCAGGTTTCCAGCACGGTTTATCTTTACGGAGAACCGAAGACAAGTACCGTCTGGGCATCTATTGATCTGAAGCAGCGGCAGCTTTTTGATCTGGATTAAAATTTACATAATCTTTATTTGATTATTTGAAAAAACAGTGCTATAGTAAAGTTGGTTCCGGTAAACGGATGATTTATGGATCCCAGAAGAGGACCGGGCGGAACCAAATTACTGTTGGCCGGTCAGGATCTGGATCAGGAAAGAAGGAAGAGGGAAAAAATTGCGTAAAAAATCACATATACTGTTAGGCAGATACCTGGCTGACCAGATGTCTGAGGTGTACAGTCTCCAGCAGCACAGAAAAGCGTTTTGCCTGGGCAATATCATGCCTGATCTGAAACCATCGTTTCTCACCACCAGACATGAGTTTTTCGGAACATTCGATCACCTCCAGAATAAGATGAGGGCGCTTGTCGAGAAGAACCCGGAGGAAGAGAATGCCAGAGTATACTGGAGAAGATTCGGTGAGGTCATGCATTATATGGCTGATTATTTTACTTTTCCTCATAACAAAACATACAAAGGAAATCTTGCAGCACATAATTCTTATGAAGCTGAGCTGAAGAACCGCCTGAGAGAATGTATCCTCAGCGGCGCAGCAGACAGCCAGCTGGAAGAAGCGAAGCAGTTTGAAAGCTTTGAGGAACTTGTGGAATATATCCGTGAGCGTCATGCATATTATCTGGAAAGCCCGCGGTGCATTGCCGATGACATCCGTTTTATCCTTCGGGTGTGCTATCAGGTTGTACAGGGGATTTTTCAGCTCTGTGTCAGAAAACAGTTTCATATGGGCGGACAGCCGGCAGTGACTGTCTGACAGTATATAAAAAGCCGCAGTGTGTGAGAGCACTGTGGCTTTTTTACGTTATGGTAAACTCTAAAAAATCTTACAAAAATGTGAATAAAAAGTGAAAAATAGATGAATTGAAGGAGATATCCTACCAGAACAGTTGATTTCACGATTTTCGTATGCTAAAATAAATTGAATTAAACTTTAAGTTATCAAACGGTTTAAGGCAGACCTTTATTATAGGGGAAGTAAAGGGATGTTCAAGGAAAGAAGGGAGCATCTTAATAAATATGAAGAACAAGTACCTGAATAAGTTTTTTTGCATCACGATGTTATCAGCTATGGTACTGGCAATTCCAACCGGAGTAAAAGCCGCCGAGGAAGCAGATAATGTTGTTGCTGAGGAAGGTGTTTCAGGAGACGGGAGCGAGGTAAGTGAACCGGAACCAGAAGTTCCGGCAGAACCGGTGCCGACAGCTGCACCGGAACCGGAAATAACTGCTGCACCGGAACCGGAACCAACTACAGCGCCGGAGCCAACAGATACACCGGCACCTGCGCCGACGGAAACACCGGAGCCAACTGCAACACCTGCGCCGACAGCGACACCTGCACCAACGGCAACACCGGAACCGACAGCGACACCTGCACCAACGGCAACGCCGGAGCCAACCGCAACACCTGCACCGACGGCAAGACCGGCCAGGGATGACTCTGCAAAGGTACAGGCGGTGATCCGGAAGATCAAAGCACTGGCAGGCAGAACGATCACAGCAGCAGATAAAGCGGAGATAGATAGCGTACGTGCAGCTTATGAGGCACTGTCTAATACAGAAAAGGCCAAGGTTACGAATTATAAGATCCTGACTGAGGCAGAAGCCAAGCTTGCAGCTGTCGACAAGAACGACAGTGATAACAAAAAAGACAACAAAAAAGATGATAGCAGCACGGAAGATAACAAGAATACAGAGATCACAGATGGAAATAACGCCACAGCAACACAGATCGGAGATCCTGTTTATGTGACAAATATGGTATCCAATCTCCATGCGGGCAAGGATTTTTATCTGGATAGTCTTAAGAGCAATTATCATCTGTCCTTCTCTGATGATTTTGCTTCTGTCATGGAAGAGATCGAAAGAGAATATAAAGAGAAGAACAAGCTTACCGATACGGAGAATACACTTCTGGTAAGAAACTGGCAGGATATCCTTGCTGTTTATATTTACGAAAAGAGCAAAGCAGGAGCAACGTCATTTACATTGGATGCATCCTGCAAGGATGATCTGGCAAGGATTTTTGCGGAGATGAACCCCATCGTCAGGGACAAGCAGGATATTACCAAGATATCCTACGGAAATCGCAAGATCAACTACTACATCAAGAAGAACAATATTGCAAAGGAAGACAGAAGCGTCCTTAAGAAATATGTGGAAACAGACTGTAAGCTTCTCTGTGCGGTAGTTACCGCATCCAAGGGCTTTGTCCGTGAAAGCGTGGGAGACAATGTTTCTGAGGATCGTGTAGATGTTATCACCGCAGCGTATTCACTGGTTGGTAAGGTCGGATATTTCTGGGGCGGTAAATCTACGGTGATCGGAGAAGATCCAAGCTGGGGCTCCGTTGAGAAGGTATCTGCAGACGGCAGCAGAAGCTCCGGTACGCTCCGTGCATATGGTCTGGACTGCAGCGGCTTTGTTACCTGGGCAGTGATCAATGGATATAAGGATCAGGGAATGCAGGCAGCAGTTGGAGACGGAACCTCTGACCAGTGGGAGAAGGCCGGTGTTGTCAGCGAAGCAGATGCACAGCCAGGAGATCTGGTATTCCAGAGAGGACCGGAAGCAGGAAGCAACAACCACGTTGGTATCCTGTGCGGAAAGACGGATTCCGGCGACTGGATCGCAGTACATTGTTCCTCAAGCAAGAATGGTGTAACGGTTGGTGAGGCATACAGTGCAAGCTTCCGTTATATCAGAAAGCCATCCTTCTATCAGGATACAACAGCGGAGGAAAATAAGACCACAGCTACAGAGAATGATGTTCTGACAGAGGAGAGTGCAGAAAAGCTCCTCACGGATGTGGTTAGATCTGATGCACTGAAGGATGCACTGGCATCCGGTGATACTGTTTCCAGTGACCTTCTTGCAGATTTTAAGAATAAGGCTTTGCAGGAGGATGAGGAAGAAGATGAAGTTGAGACGCTGACTCTGGATCAGGAGACCATGGACGATGCAGTGGATACATTTGATGATGATGTAGAAACACTGGAAATGGAAAACTAAGGGACAGCGATTGAAGATAAGGGCAGTCTCCCACGGGAGGCTGCCCTTTCTTACAATCGCTGCTTCAGACATAGGACATGATATTATGAAAAAAAGAAATTTCTGCCCCATGGCAGCCGCAGTGCTTACAGCTGCAGTGATCCTTCAGCCCTTTAGCACTTCGGCAGGGGCACTGGGTCAGATCCGCTCCATAGCAAAGAGCATTATTTCAGGCGAACCAAAGGAAGTAGAGGAACTGCGTCAGATGGAGGTTGCCCAGAGCGAAGAAGGGCATCAGGAATATTATTTCAAACAGCTTACGGAAGAAGAGCAGAGAGTATATCGGGAGCTGCTGAAAGGAATCCGTGCCCGGGAAAAGGAGTTTTATCTGACAATCTCCGATGATGACAGTATTGACAGAAGCTATCATGCAGTATTGAAAGACCACCCGGAGATATTCTGGGTCCACAATCGTGAAAAAATCTACAAAACTACGTATTCAGACAGTGATTATTGCGTTTTTACTCCAGGCTATACTTATACAGACGGCGAGATCGATGAGATACAGACGGCGATGGAGCAGAGCTTTCAGGAGGTCAGAGCCCTGATCCCGGAGGATGCCGGTGACTACGAGAAGGTACGCATTGTTTATACGTATGTTATTGACCATACCCAGTATCAGACCGGGGAGGATGATCAGAGCATAGCAGGTGTTTTCTGGAAAAAATCCGCAGTCTGTGCCGGATATGCAGGAGCTGTCCAGTATCTTCTGGAAAGGCTGGATATTCCCTGTATTTATGTGGACGGAAGCACAAAAGGAAGTACAGAGGGTCATGCATGGGATATTGTAAAAATAGGCCAGGAGTATTATTATGTAGATGCTACCAATGGGGATCAGCCGGATTTTTTAAATGGAGATGCCGCACAGCTGGAAGAACATAAGACGATCATTTACGATTATCTCTGCCCTTTCCCGGAAGAATATGAAAAAACCTATACACCATCGGAAGAACTGACAGTTCCGGCATGTACTGCGAAGGATCTGGATTTTTATGTGCTGAACCAGGGGTACTTTGAAGATTACAGCTGGCAGGACATATATGATTATTGTAAGATGAGACTGGATAATGGTGCGGCTGTAGTGCGTTTCAAGTTTGGCAGTCAGGAAGCTTTTTCCGAAGCCTGTCAGGAACTGCTGGATGATGGCGTGGTACAGAATGTGGCACAGTATTATATGAAACTTCACGGACTTGGTCAGGTGGAGTATCATTATGGAGTGATGGATAATTTTTATACCATATATTTTATTTTCTGAAACATCTTCGGGAAGATTTCCGGAGGTTTTGGAAAGAGAGGAGTAAGTTATGAATATGGATATGTTGTCAAGAGGATTTGACATACTGCAGAGAGCAGGAGGTATGGAACAGATCAGCCAGCTGCTGGTGATCGTATATGGAGTGCTCTGCGTTTTCGGGCTTTTGAACTGTATCCTGGGATATCGTATCCTCCGGTTCTGGATGATGATCTTTGGATTTATCATCGGAGCAGGCGCCGGCTTTGGTGTAACCTATATGTCCGGTGTTCAGGATAAAATGGTGATCGCAGGTGCCATGGCGGGACTGGGGATCGTACTGGCTGTTGTTTCGTTTCTGATCTACAGGGCAGGAATCTTTGTACTGGGATTTGGTATCGGAATAACATTGAGTATCTATCTGATTCATCCGACCAGTTCTTTTTCTTTTTTCCTGTGCATCCTTATCGGCGTGGGACTGGGAGTACTTGCTATGCGTTATGCGAAAGGAGTGATCATTGTCGGAACCAGTATACTGGGTGGTGTTCTGGCAGGATTATCCATTGCAAAGATCGCAGGGCTGGCGCAGTTTCCATATGGCGTCGGTATGGCAGCGGGAATTGCGATCCTTGGTATGCTTATCCAGTTCGCCATCAACAAAGACCGATACGATGAGGAAGATGACGAAGAAGAGGATGACGACGATGGAACTCTGCCGGAGGAGACCAGGAAGCCGGCAGGAAGGGACCGTAGAGGAAACAGTCGTGAATACACCTCTGACCGTAACAGGGACGATCACAGATATACATACGAAAACCGGGCAAACGATGACCGGGAAAGCCGGGGTGAAAGACGTTCCCGCAGACCATCTGACAGAGAAGGACGCAACTCTGACAGACGAGAAAGAAATTATGCAGACAGCCGAAAAAGATCCGGAAGCGAAAGAAACAGCAAAGGCAGTTCCACTGAAAGAAGAAGCACTTCCGGAACCTCCGGCAGAAACAGAACCTCCGACAGAAATTATGCTTCGGATGACAGAAGAGGCCGCAGATACAGTCAGAGCAGCACTAGGGAACGAAGGAATGCAGGAACGGGAAGCAGATCCCGCTATGCAGATCCGGAGGATCATGAAGACTATGATCGTTTTGATGAGTCGGAAAACAGGGACAGCTATAAAGATTTTGAAAAACTGCAGCAGAAAAGACGTCGGATGGATATTGAAAATATGGCGGATTTTGATGAGCAGGAAGAATATGGAAATTACAGGGATGATCCGGATCTGATGAATGATGAGGATCTGGATGAGCTTGATGAGTGGAAAGACAACTGAGAAAAATCCGAGGAGTGACAGAAATGGGAAAAGAAGCCAAAACAAACGCAATGAGAATGCTGGATCGAAAAAAAGTAAAATATGAAGCGATCGCATATGACTGTGGAGAGTTCATAGATGGGATCCACTGTGCAGACATCACAGGAGCCCCTCATGATCAGTCCTTTAAGACCCTGGTCATGGAAGGGAAAAGCGGCGGCTACTATGTGTTTGTAGTTCCGATTGAGAAAGAGGTGGACCGTAAGGCAGCCGCAAAGTCTGTAGGCGAAAAAACAGTAGATATGATCCATGTAAAGGATCTTACAAAGATCACGGGCTATATCCGCGGAGGCTGCAGCCCTCTTGGAATGAAAAAAAATTATCCGGTGGTGTTTGATCAGTCTGCTGAAAACTTTGATGAGATCTATGTAAGTGGTGGAAGAGTAGGCCTTACCCTGAAGGTACCGCTTAAAGATCTTCTGGATGTAACACAGGGCAAGCTTGCTCCGATCACCATGGAGTAAGCGCATATAAAACAGATAAAAAAACTCCCCTAACTGCCTGTAAAGGCGGAAGCAGGGGAGTTTTTTTATTACAGAAGCATGGGATTTAGTTATCCTGTGCGTCCTCTTCGTTAACCTGGAATACGTGACGCTTCTTGGCCATTTCGTCGCTGGCAAGATACTCGTCGTAAGTGGTGATCTTGTCTACCAGCTTGCCGTTAGGAAGGATCTCCATGATGCGGTTTGCAGTTGTCTGTACAAACTGGTGATCGTGTGAGGTGAAAAGGATCACTCCCGGGAATTTGATCAGTCCGTTGTTCAGTGCTGTGATAGACTCCATATCCAGATGGTTGGTTGGCTCATCCAGGATCAGGATATTGGCACCGGAGATCATCATCTTGGAAAGAAGACAGCGAACCTTTTCACCACCGGAAAGAACACGGACACGTTTTACACCATCCTCACCAGGGAAAAGCATACGGCCAAGGAATCCACGGACGTAGGTTGCGTCCTTGATCTCGGAGTACTGTGTCAGCCAGTCGGTGATAGTAAGGTCGTTATCGAATTCCTGTGTGTTATCCTTCGGGAAATATGCCTGGGAAGTGGTAACGCCCCATTTGTAATTTCCTTCATCCGGCTCCATTTCACCTGTAAGGATTTTGAAGAAGGTTGTGATGGCCTGCTCGTTGGCACCCACAAAGGCAACCTTATCTTCACGACCAAGAGTGAAGGAAATGTTGTCCAGAACCTTTACTCCATCAATGGTCTTGGACAGATTTTCCACCATGAGGACCTCGTTTCCAATCTCACGGTTCGGGCGGAAGTCGATGTATGGATATTTACGGCTGGAAGGACGCATGTCATCCAGCTGGATTTTTTCCAGGGCACGCTTTCTGGAAGTCGCCTGCTTGGATTTGGAAGCATTGGCGCTGAAACGGGAGATGAACTCCTGGAGCTCTTTGATCTTCTCCTCTTTCTTTTTGTTGGCCTCTTTCATCTGCTTGATCAGAAGCTGGCTGGATTCAAACCAGAAGTCGTAGTTTCCGGCATAAAGCTGGATCTTGCCATAATCGATATCAGCAGTATGTGTGCAGACCTTGTTCAGGAAATAACGGTCATGGGATACTACGATAACCGTATTGTCAAAATTGATCAGGAACTCCTCCAGCCATTCGATAGCAGGAAGATCCAGGTGGTTGGTCGGCTCATCAAGAAGAAGGATATCAGGATTTCCGAAAAGAGCCTGTGCAAGAAGAACCTTGACTTTCATACTACCGGTAAGGTCTGCCATCTGTGTATAGTGGAACTCGGTGTCGACTCCGAGACCGTTGAGAAGAGTAGCAGCATCGGACTCTGCTTCCCATCCGTTCATTTCTGCAAACTCACCCTCAAGCTCGCTGGCACGGATGCCATCTTCGTCTGTGAAATCTTCCTTTGCGTAAATGGCTTCTTTCTCTTTCATGATCTGATAGAGTCTTTCATTACCCATGATGACAGTATCCAGAACCGGATAAGCATCATATTTGAAGTGATCCTGCTGTAGGAAAGAAAGTCTCTGACCGGGGGTGATCACAATGTCGCCCTTGGTAGGCTCAAGCTGACCGGAAAGGATTTTGAGGAATGTAGATTTTCCTGCGCCGTTGGCGCCGATCAATCCATAACAGTTACCCTCTGTAAATTTGATGTTAACGTCTTCAAACAGCGCTTTTTTTCCAACGCGCAGTGTGATGTTATTTGCTGAAATCATATCATACCTCTTTTTTCATTAAATAAATATCGTTTCAATTACATACGAAAGCATTACAATCGTTTCCTATTGTACCGTAAACTGAAAAATTTGCAAGCTGTATTTTCTTTTTTTCGGCTAAATAAAGGAAAAACAGGGGATTACTATGAATCACAGGAAAATAATAACCTTTTATTATATAAAAAAATGGGTTATACTGTCGTATGTGGTAATGAAGTATTCCGGGGATATGGATATCCGGCTCTCTGGCACATCAGAAACACCCAGGAACGTGGCAGATCGGATGGAATGCGGAAACTATCATAAATCAGCAGCTTAGTTGAACAGAAGAGAGGTTAAAAATGTTTATCACCAGAGAAAGCGATTATGCGATGCGGGTTATCCGCGCATTGATGTGGGAGCCGCGTTTGAGCGTCAGCGAGATCTGTGAGAGGGAATCGATCACAGCACCCTTTGCATACAAGATACTGAAGAAGCTTCAGAATGCAGGGCTCGTGGAAGGATACCGCGGAGTTCATGGCGGTTACGCGCTGAAGAGAGATCCGGAAGAACTGTCATTATATGAGATATACAGTGCGATCGATCCGGATATGTCCATCATTGAGTGCCTGAATGGCACATATCAGTGTCCAAGGAACGGACAGGACGGAGTTCCCTGCCATGCACATGATGAGCTTCAGGAGATCCAGGATCAGCTGTGGACAATGCTCCGTCGGAAATCCATGAAGGATCTTTTCGGAAAAGAGGAGAAGTGATTCCCGGATGTGAGTTGGGATAAGCGTATGAGATGATAAGGAGAGCAGTTTGGAGAGGAAAAATTCCGAACAGCTCTTTTTTATTTGTGAAAAAGATAACGGCGTTTGTACAGGATAATATACAAAAAACAATGAAAGAAAATGGACATAACTGGGAATCTATGATATAATAACCAATGGAATTTTAGGCCTTCATAAGCCTAAATAATATATTTTTTAACAAACCTTTAAGGAGGAAAAAACAATGGCAAGAAAGATGAAAACCATGGATGGTAACCATGCAGCCGCTCATGCATCATACGCTTTTTCTGATGTAGCTGCTATTTACCCGATTACCCCTTCATCTGTAATGGCTGAGGCTACAGACGAGTGGGCAACTCAGGGAAGAAAGAACATCTTTGGACAGGAAGTACAGGTTACAGAGATGCAGTCTGAGGCAGGTGCAGCAGGTGCCGTTCACGGTTCTCTGGCAGCAGGTGCCCTGACTACAACCTACACAGCTTCCCAGGGTCTTCTGCTTATGATCCCGAACCTTTACAAGATCGCTGGTGAGCAGCTTCCGGGAGTTATCAACGTATCTGCCCGTGCACTTGCTTCCCACGCACTTTGTATTTTCGGTGACCATTCCGACGTTATGGCCTGTCGTCAGACTGGATGTGCAATGCTTTGTGAGTCTTCTGTACAGGAGGTTATGGACCTTACACCGGTTGCTCATCTTGCAGCAATCAAAGGAAAAGTTCCATTCATCAACTTCTTCGACGGATTCCGTACATCTCATGAGATCCAGAAGATCGAGACATGGGACTATGAAGATCTGAAAGATATGGCAGATATGGACGCGATCGCAGAGTTCCGTAACCGTGCTCTGAACCCGAACCATCCATGTCAGAGAGGTTCCGCTCAGAACCCGGATATCTTCTTCCAGGCAAGAGAGGCATGTAATCCATATTATGACGCTCTTCCGGCAGTTGTTCAGGAGTACATGGACAAAGTTAACGAGAAGATCGGAACAGATTACAAACTGTTCAACTACTACGGAGCTGCTGACGCTGAGCACATCATCGTAGCTATGGGTTCCGTAAACGATACCATCGAGGAGACCATCGATTACCTTATGGCAGCTGGCAAGAAAGTCGGTGTTGTTAAAGTTCGTCTTTACAGACCATTCTGTGCACAGGCTCTTATCGATGCAATCCCGGATACAGTTAAGCAGATCTCTGTTCTTGACAGAACAAAAGAGCCAGGAGCTCTTGGCGAGCCTCTGTATCTTGATGTTGTTGCAGCTCTTCGCGACAGCAAGTTCAGCGATGTTAAGATCTTTACAGGACGTTACGGACTTGGTTCCAAAGATACAACACCTGCACAGATCGTAGCAGTATATGAGAACACTGAGAAAGAGAAATTCACAATCGGTATCGTTGATGATGTTACAAACCTTTCTCTTGAGACAGGCGCACCACTTGTTACAACACCAGAGGGAACAACAAACTGCAAGTTCTGGGGACTTGGAGCTGATGGTACTGTAGGTGCTAACAAGAACTCCATCAAGATCATCGGTGATAACACAGACATGTACGCTCAGGCTTACTTCGATTATGACTCCA
>ULZT01041626.1_pt1 | contig 10707 bp, 9 predicted proteins | sample 1963371 | NCBI WGS metagenome assembly ULZT01 (sample SAMEA4835897, study PRJEB28245) | human gut metagenome | biome: gut microbiome; material: fecal sample | place: Denmark | collected 2008
ACTACCTTTTGCTTTTGCAGTAACTTTACCGGTTGTTTTGTTTACGGCTGCAACTTTTGGGTTACTGGAAGTAAATGTAACTTTTGGTGCATCTGCTCCTGTTACAGTTGCCTTCAGTGTAGTTGTTTTTCCTTTGTAAACAGTGGCTGTTTTCTTGTTGAGAGTTACTGTTACCTTCGTATCTGCTTTAACAAGAGCCTCTACTGCTGCGTTCAGATGAGTTGTAGCTTCATCAACCTCTGCCTGAGTTGGCTTTTCTTTTGCAAGAAGATCCTTTGCTTCCTGAAGTTCTAACTGCATTGCCTTCCAGGAATCTGCTGTGTAATCTGCTTCTTTTAAGGCTTCTGCTTTTTCTACTGCTGCTTTTAATGCTGTTGTATCTGCTTCTCCTGCTTCCGGTTTTACGATGTTTGCATCTGTTGCATTAACTTCAAATACAGTATCTGCATATCCCATTGCATATACAGTGATTTTCCATTTGCCGGTTCCATCTGTTCCTTTTGGAAGCTGGCAGCGATAGGAATCTGTCAGACCAAGCTGGATTCCCATTGCCTTGTGCATCCAGTTATCTGCTGCAAATTTTGTTCCGTAAGATGCCAGAACTTTATTACCATTTCCGTAGTAATCCCATTTTACAGCATACATTTTAGCACCAAGAGCACCATATCCGTCACCGGTAATATCTACTCTTAAGAATTCGCCGTAACTTCCATTTGCTTCTTTTACTGTTGCGGTAACATTGGATGCTGTCTGGAGTGCCTGATCTTTAAGTCCGGAACCTGTACCGTTTGTTCTTGCCTTGAATGTGAATGTTCCATCGGAACCTTTTACAGCTTCTTTTAAGCCGTTTGTTTCAGCGGTAACATCCGCAACTGCACTATAGGACTGCAAATTGTTTTCTCCAAATCCTCCGGCAACTGTGCTTCCGTCTTCCACAACCTTGAACTGGGATTTGAAGGCTTCATAATCTTCTGCCTTTACTGCGACAGGCACATATTTCAGACCTACAACGCTGTAATGGTCGAATTCTGCAACGCTTCCGTCAGCTTTTGTGATCTGTCCTCGCTCAGGCTGATTCAGCTTTACAGTTGTTCCGTCCGTAAGAACTGCATCATTAGCTGAGGTCCAGTAGGAAATCTCATAAGAACCGCCGTTTTTGTCATACATGATTGCTTCACACTGGTAGCTTCCTCTGTGCAGGCCATGGTTTACAGTAGCTCTGGTTACTGTGTCGAAACCGCCTTTGTCAAGTTCATCATGGCTGTCTTTTGTTCCATTGGAAGCTGTGTTTGCAGCATTATAAACTCCCTCAGATGCCCAGTACTGTGCCCATGTCAGACCTGCATAGACATATTTGTAGCCTGTTTCTGCTGTTGCAGCGAATTCATCTTCTGCTGCTGCCTGATCGTCAACAAAAGGTGTTTCCTCATCGCCTGCAAAAACATCAGCGGTGTCATCTGCTGCATCAAACTCATCTGTCTGTGCCTCAGTCTCCACCGCAGTATCAGATGTAAAATCCGCAGCCATAACCGGTAATCCTGAAACCATCATTGCTGCACTTAAAATTGCAGGAGCTGCCATTTTGATTAAATTTCCTTTGCGCATACCTTTAAATCCTCCTGAATATGAGTTAGTAAATATATTTCCAAACTGTCCGGAAAACTGAAATTTTTGACAGTTCAGAAATCTTTATATAAGATAAACCTATTCACCGATGGAATAAGTATCTTTCAGTAATTGAAATCTTTCTTTCATGCCTTCCGTCATCCAGACATGATCAGAAGCATCTACGAACAGACCGTCTGCATTGTATTTCTTCAAAAGTTCTTCTGCCTTTTCTTTTCCCAGTACAAAGCATGCAGTGGAAAGTCCGTCTGCGTTCAGGCCGTCATCACACACAACCGTCACAGATGTGAGACCGCTTCTTGCAGGATATCCTGTAGCAGGATCCAGTATATGATGATATCGAACACCATCTTCTATAAAGTATTTTTCGTAATCTCCGGAAGTAGATAAAAATTCAGTACCATTCAGAGTAACTACTCCCAGGTAATCACCTTCTGTATCCCGCGGATCAGTGACAGCTACCTGCCAGGCAGAGCCGTCAGGTTTGCTTCCATAGCTCATAACACTGCTGCCGCCGAGATTCAGGATCATACCGGATACATTTTTATCTGCATCAAGAATCTTCTTTGCTGCATCGCAGCCGATTCCCTTACCTGCAGCCCCCAGATCAAGGGTTACTCCCTCCGGCATGGTAACTTTATTTCCATCCAGAGTCACCTTGTCATATCCTACATTTTCAAGCAGGGAATTTAATTCATCATCTGAAGGAATGTGCGGATTTTCTCCGTCAATGTCCCACAGGCGGATCACTCTTCCCATAGTAGGATCCATGGCTCCGCCAGAAGCTTTCGACAAATCCAGTACCTGTTTTAAACAGGTGGCAGTTTCATCAGATACCGTTGTTGTATTCCCGGCATTTTGATTGATCTGGTATATCTGAGAACTTTCTTTTGTCCAGGAGATCCCGTTTTCTTCCACATCTTTTAATGCAGAGATTACGTCTGCTGTGATGTCCTCACCTGTTGTGTAAAGAGTCTCTGATACTACGGTGTCCATAGCAAAGTCTGTTTTGGTGTATGTGTTTATTTCAGAGTTTCCCCATGCAGTCCGGGATGTACATAAAAGAGAGGCCGTAATGAAAAGTCCCAGTACAAAAGAGCGTTTGTTTGTCATATATTTCTGATTCCTTATCCTCTTATTGTTATCATCAACTAACTCTATAGACTATATCACTGTCGGAAAAGTATGTCTACCAATACAGTTAGTTCTTACTAATCAAATTTTTTCAATAAGTTAGCAGTTGCTAATTTTTATCAATAATAGTGCCTGTATGAATATTTTTCCTTGGGCAGACTGCAGTGCAGGCGTGACAGCAGATGCATTCCCCTGAATGTGCAGTATCACCGTCAATATCCAGATGTGCCGGACATCTCTTCTTACAGAGAGTACACTTTGGCGCACAGTTTGGACGATTTCGTTTGAAAAGTGCTCCCGGGATGATCGGCATGATTGCAAATACTGCTCCCATGGGACAGAGAAACTGGCAAAAGAAACGCTCCTGTGTACACATTCCGGCCATGATCAGGATCAGCAGAACTGTTCCCACAATGTAGGTAGATTTCGGCAGTCTGCCTGTTGTAAGCATGGAGAATACATCCCATGGACTCATTCCCTGTAATTTAGAATAGAATCCTGTCATGCAGGAAAGAAGCAGGAACGCAAGGAGTACATATTTTACTTTCTGCAATCTGTGTACCCATTCCTCCGGATATCCATGTTTTTTCTTTTTTCCAAAGCATTTCGCACGGATAAACGCGGTAAGCTCATACAGAGCATCTCCCAGCGAGCCAAACGCACAGGCATAACCGCAGAAATGACGCCCGAACAGAATGGTAATAATTAACAGTAACGCCGTAATATCCAGAAAAGAGTTCCAGGTTACGCTCTGCTGTCCTCCGATTGCAAGAAAGATGGATTTGACTCCTGCAAATGCTGTGGAAAAAAGGGAGGGCGCTGCTATAAAAAATATAAGCTGTATGGCGGCACGGATCAGCCGTACCTTTCGTTGTTTCTTTTTCATGCGTTTTCCGCCTTTGATAATGCGTCATTTACTGCTTCTAAGATACCGGTAGAACTGAAAGTTGCTCCGGAAATAGTGTCAACATCTGTGCTCTGCTCGCTGATGACACTGTTTATGACATTCTCGCCCTGTGACAGATAAGCACTGTCCTCACCCGGTGCACTGACTACACTGACTGCTGTAATGGTATCATCTTCCAGAGTCACCTGAACAGTGATCGTTCCACCGTATCCGGTTCCTGAACCTTCAAAAGTACCGTTCTTATATACATTATCAGAATCATCGGCATCTTCAGAATCTGCCTGATCTGCATTTTCTTTATCCTCTGCAGAATCTTTTTCGGATTTATTATCAGCTTCTGAAGATACATCAGAAGAAGCATTACTTTCTGCTGCTGTTTTCTGTTCCTCATAAGTTTCCTTTAATGCTGTAAGGATCTGGTCCTGCTGTTTCTCCAGACTCTCTGTTTTTGCAGTCAGGTCTGCAATATCCTGGGCCTGTTCCTTATCTTTTACTGTTCCGTTATAGAAAAATACCGCCATGATGATCAGCAAAAGTGCGATCAGACGCAGATAAAAGTTTTGATTATTCACGTTGTTTCCTCTCCTTCATTTTATTTTTGCCGGATATGATATCTGTTTTTAAATGAAGCAAAACTTAATCATAACTAACTTTAAAAGTGTATCATTTTCGTATACAAAAATCTATATATAACAGATTCTGCTAATGTTGTTTTTTTCTCATTAAGATGACCCCGGAACAAAATCCGAGGTCATTTATTGTGTGAATTATTTACCTGTTATCGTTTATTTTACTTTTACTGTAAATACCTTCTTAACACCATTGCAGGTTACTGTGATTTTGGCAGTACCTTTTTTCTTTCCTTTTACAACGCCTTTGGAGCTTACTGTTGCAATCTTGGTGTTGCTTGACTTGTAAGTAACCTTTCCTGATGGAGTTGCCTTTGCGGAAATCTTTGTTGTTTTTCCAACTTTTACAGTTGCTGAAGATTTGGTAAGTTTCAGGGATGGATTTTTAACTGTTATCTTGCAAGTTACTTTGTATTCTCCGCAGGATGCTGTGATCACTGCTGTTCCTTTTGCCTTAGCAGTTACAACACCTTTGCTGTTTACAGCAGCCACTTTTGTGTTGCTGGACTTCCATGTGATTTTATCTGTAAGGTTTGTTGTAACTTTGAGAGTGGTTTTTGTGCTGCCTTTTGTATAAAGAGTCTTGGAAGAAGTATTTAATTCAAATGTGTTTTCTGCTTCTTTGTAAGTAAAAGTAAGATTATTCTTATATCCTACAGCAGTTATTTCAAATACAGTTGTGTCTGTTACCTGAAGATCTGTAAGATCAAGAGTTCCATCTTCTTTTACAATGACTTTGCTTCCTCTTCCTGTTGCAGCATATTCTGTATCATCAACTTTTACTTTGCTGATGCTCTTAATGTATGCAGAGAACTCTTCTGCTGTAATGCCTTTTGCTGCAACCAGTTTTGTCTCGTTACTGTCATAAGAAGCCGGCATTTTGTCTGTATTTACTGTAAATTCAGTTACAATGGCTGCATATTTTCCGCTGGCATCTGCAATTTCAACCTTATGTGTTCCCAGTGCAAGAGCTCCAACTGCAAGTTTTCCGTCTGTGCAGGAAACCGCTGTTTTGTCTACAGTATACTGTGCCTTGAAGTCTGCCGGCAGAGCCTGGTCAAAGGTAACTGCTGCAGATGAGTCTGTATTCATAATATCTGCTACTGTTGCCTTGATTCCTGTAGTTGTCTGCACCTTTACATCCGGAACATCAAAAGTGATCATGCCCTTATCTGTGTAATAAGTAACGCTGTCAATTGTTTTTCCCATGATTGATTTATAATGTGCAGAAGAAACAGGGCATCCGTGAACTTCTGTTGTATATCCGGTTCCCCAGGCAAGCATACTTCCACGCCAGATATTCTCCAGATGACGCAGGCCATAGTTGGTTCCGTCTGTAGTATTTACGGTTACACCATAGATTTTATCTGTATTTGTATCAATTACTGCTGCAAAAGCCTCATTGTTAAGATCAAGCTCATAATCACCGTAATTTGTTTCTGTTTTCAATGCAGCATCAATGGCAACGGTCTTTGTCTGCGCACCTTTCATTGCTGAGAAAGAATAGCTGCCGTATGCATTTACAGTAAGTTCTTTGTAATAAGACGGTGTTTCGCTTAAAATGTAATAAGAGTAAGAGGCATTTTCAATCAGGGAATCTTTTCCTGTATAGGTGTTGCTGCTTGTCTGTCCTCTGTTTGTCACTGTGATCGTTACAGAGTCGGAATCTGTGACCTGCTTCTGGTCTTTCAGAAGGGAAAGATCACTGACCTTTACAGGGAAAGTAACACCTGTTACATCGGTTCCATTGGGGTCTACGTGATAAGCGGAATTTCCGTTCATCATACCTGCTGTTCTTGATTTATTAAGAGTTGCAGATGTAAAGGCATCAACTTTTACATCATTATTTTTCAGTTCTGCCTTGTAGAAATCATCATATGGAATATTCATAAGCACATAAGCTTCACCCTGCCGTGCTTCAGCAGCAAAAGCATCCTGGACATCTTCGGTGGTAAATTCTTCCTGCGCATCCTCAGCGGCAAACTCTTCGGAAACAGAGAAATCTGTGCTGTCTGTAATTACCTCACTGTCTGTAAAATCAGATGCCAGAACTGCATATGGCATGCTGGTCATAGCAACTGCGGCACTCATTACAACAGGTGCTATTTTTTTCATAAGCTTTTTGTTTGTCATGGTTTTCTCCTCTTCTAAAATTTTTCTTTTTGCGGAATCACTCTTACCAGAGGGTTAATCAACTTATTAACCAAAGGGATTTTACTTTTACCAAAAGGGAGTGACTTCTGCCAAAGATATTCATATAGGATTGCTATAGGTATGCTGTCAGCAGTAATTATATAAATTAGTTACTACTAACTTATGAAATAGTAACATGCCTGTCTGAAAAAATCCACACTTTTTTACCTGGGATATTCGTCATTTTTTCTCAATAAATGCTTTCAGTAAAAATCAGTATTAGTTACATCTAACTTGTGGTTGCGGGAATATTTTTTCTATGTTAAAATGTCTGAAGAATTCTGAGAATTCCATTTTGGATTTTTTGAGAGGAGAAAATAGATTTATGAAGCAAAAAACAGCCTGCCTTGGGCTTTTTTCAGCTGTGGCGATTATTTTGGGATATGTGGAATCACTGGTGCCGGTTTTTGCGGGGATTCCGGGGATTAAACTTGGACTTGCCAATCTGGGAGTACTTTTTATTTTGAAGAAATATTCATTTAGGGAGGCTGCTCTGGTTTCTGTTGTCCGCATTCTGGTGATCGGATTTATGTTCGGAAATCTGTTCAGTATCCTGTACAGTCTGGCAGGGGCCGCGCTTAGTATGACAGTTATGACACTTATGCTGAAAAAAACCTCCTTCAGTCTGATCGGTGTCAGCGTTGCAGGAGGTGTTTCCCATAATATCGGTCAGTTGATCATTGCCATGCTGATCGTACAAAATGCAAGTGTGTTTGTATACGCACCGGCACTTCTGGTGGCAGGTGTTGCTGCCGGGGTGGTAATCGGCGGACTTACTAACGAGATTTTGAAAAGAGTTCATCTATAACTTTAAAAGCATCAGTTATCTGAATTTATAATCTTTCAGATAACTGATGCTTTTTTCAATCTTCTTCTATATGTTCCCGTCCCTGGTTGATAATCGTGCGGACATGATCATCTGCCAGAGAATAAAAAATAGATTTTCCCTCTCTGCGGCTCTTTACCAGTTTATTCTGTTTCAGAATACGAAGCTGATGAGAAATCGCAGACTGAGTCATATTCAATGCTTTAGCGAGATCGCAGACGCATACCTCTGCCTCAAACAAAACAAACAAAATACGTATTCTGGTAGAGTCTCCGAAAACCTTGAATAATTCGGCCAGATCATAAAGCTCTGTTTCCTCCGGCAGGGTTTCATCTACAATTTTAAGCAGATCTTCATGTATTTCATTACTCTCACATAATTCTTCTTTGCATACTTCCATTTTCTTACCTGTTACCTTTCCGGCTTATCACAAAAGGTTTCTGCTGATTTGCCTGTTTCTTATAAATTCTTTACAAATAATGTACGGATCGCGTTTAATACTGCCAGGATCATAACACCTACATCTGCAAAAATGGCCACCCACATGTTTGCAATACCTAAAGCTCCAAGAATCAGACAGAGAATTTTAATGCCGATTGCAAAATAAATATTCTCATATACAATACGGATACATTTACGTGCAATTTTGATTGCTTTGGAAATCTTCAGAGGATCATCATCCATCAGAACGATATCTGCTGCTTCGATTGCTGCATCTGAACCAAGCGCTCCCATCGCAATACCAATATCGGCTCTGGATAATACAGGGGCATCATTGATACCGTCACCTACAAACGCAAGTTTAGCCTTTTCAGACTTCTGATTAAGAAGTTCTTCTACCCTGGAAACTTTGTCAGCAGGTAAAAGTTCGCTGTATACTTCCTGAATTCCCAGTTCTTCGGCAACCTGATCTGCAACACGTTTTGAATCGCCTGTCAGCATAACGGTCTTGCTGATTCCGGCTTTCTTCAGTTCAGCGATTGCCTCTTTTGCATGAGGTTTGATGATATCGGATATCAGGATATGTCCTGCATATTTGCCGTCAATGGCCATATGCACAACAGTTCCTACATGATGGCAATCCTGATAAGCAATGCCAAGTCTGTTCATTAATTTGGTATTACCGGCAGCTACAGATATGCCGTCAACTTTGGCAATCACACCATTACCACTGATTTCTTCAATATCAGTAACACGATTTCTGTCGATTGGTTTTCCGTATGCTTTCTGCAGGCTCTTGCTGATCGGATGGGAGGAAGAACACTCGGCAAGTGCTGCATATTCTAACAATTTCTCATCAGGCATTTCATTGTGATGAATACCACTTACTTCGAAGACACCCTGAGTCATAGTACCTGTTTTGTCAAATACAACATATTTTGTCTGAGCCAGTGTTTCCAGATAGTTGGAACCCTTGACCAGAATGCCCTGATTGCTGGCTCCACCGATTCCTGCGAAGAAACTTAACGGGATGCTGATAACCAACGCACATGGACAGCTGATTACAAGGAAGGTAAGGGCTCTGTAGATCCAGTCTCCCCACATGGCAGGTTTTCCCATAATAAGAAGTACGATCGGCGGGATAAATGCAAGAGCAAGGGCTCCGTAACATACTGCAGGTGTATAGTATTTCGCAAATTTGGAAATAAAGTTTTCAGATTTTGACTTTCTGGAGCTGGAATTCTCTACCAGTTCAAGAATCTTGGATACTGTAGATTCACCGAATTCCTTAGTTGTACGGATCTTCAGCAGACCTGTCATATTGATACAGCCACTGATCACTTCATCGCCTGCTTTTGCATCACGCGGAAGACTCTCACCTGTCAGTGCACTTGTATTTAATGTAGAAGTTCCCTCGGTGATCACTCCATCGATCGGTACTTTTTCACCCGGCTGAACAACAATAATGGTTCCGATCTCAACTTCATCAGGATCAACCTGTTCCAGTGTTCCGTCTTTCTCTATGTTCGCATAATCAGGACGGATATCCATCAGTTCACTGATGTTTCGTCTGCTCTTTCCCACTGCATAGCTCTGGAAAAGTTCTCCAATCTGGTAGAAAAGCATAACTGCAACACCCTCGGAATAATCGCCAAGGAGAATTGCACCTACTGTGGCTACAGCCATCAGAAAGTTCTCGTCAAACACCTGTTTATTTAAAATACCCTTAAATGCTTTCTTCAGGATATCATAGCCGATGACCAGATATGGGATCATAAAAAGAACAAATCTCAGGTATCCCTCTGCCGGCAGTAAGGAAAAGACCACGATCAGCACTGCTGCTATGATAATTCTGATCAGCATTTTCTTCTGCTTCTTGTTCATATCAATACCTCTCTCTTCTTATAAAAGCAGGACTGCTGCAAAAAACTTTCCGGCGAAAAGCTCAGTGCCGGGATACGTTTTATGCAACAGTCCATTCTCCGGATAACGCAGAATTAAAGATAGATCTCACAGTCGTCTTCTACCTTCTTGCAGTTCTTTAATACGTCTTTCATAACCGCTTTTGGATCCTGTCCGTCTTCGAATTCAACGATCATCTTCAGCATCATGAAGTTAACTGTTGCATCTTTAACGCCGGCTGTATTCCTGGCAGCTTCCTCCATTTTGTTAGCACAGTTTGCACAATCTACATCGATTTTATAAGTTTTCTTCATAATATTTTCCCTTTCCGCTCATCTCTTTTATATTAACATATGAGCACTTGTTCATTTGTTTGATTTTATTATAGCATTATTTTCTCTTCTGTCAATAGTTTTGAGGAGATTTCTTTACGGAAATCAAAAGTTATGTTATAATCCATGTTATTATAGTTTAACGTGTTGCTTTAATGTTTTAAAAAACAGGATATTATTATCCGGCAGGTATCAAAATCATAAAAAGAAATATGATACTCTTTGACAGAACATAACTGCCTGTACTGTTTGCGTACAGCAGTTCACAGCAGCAATATCGGAAAGAAAAAAAGGAGGGAGTATCAATATGGCGATACATGAATCAGGAGAAGATTATCTCGAAGCGATCCTTATGATCCAAAAAAGAAACGGTAATGTCCGCTCTATCGACATTGCGCATGAACTGTCTTTTTCAAAACCGAGTGTCAGTGTTGCAATGAAGAATTTGAAAGCCAGTAATTACATTACGATTGATGAAAATGGATTTATCAATCTGACGGAAACCGGGCAGGAAATTGCAGATAAGATTTATGAAAGACATACCTTTCTGACCGGATGGCTGACTTCTATCGGAGTTGACCCGAAGGTTGCAGCCGAGGATGCCTGTAAGATGGAGCATGCGATCAGCGCAGAGAGTTTTGCTGCCATTAAGAAGTCTATTGCAGGCACGCATGAAAATTATAGCAATCCTCGTAAATAATGCATTTAAGACAGTTC
>ULZT01012803.1_pt1 | contig 10604 bp, 9 predicted proteins | sample 1963371 | NCBI WGS metagenome assembly ULZT01 (sample SAMEA4835897, study PRJEB28245) | human gut metagenome | biome: gut microbiome; material: fecal sample | place: Denmark | collected 2008
GGCGCGGGCGCGGCCATCGGAGCCATCGTGGGTGGCGGCTGGGCCATCGCGAAGAACGAAATGGTTCGTAGCGCCACGGTAGCGAACATGACCACGAAGAACAGCAACGGCGTCACGTTCACGCATGAGACGAGCGCGACAACGAAACGAAACATGGATTCCATCACGAGGCATGGAAACGACCTGCGAACCACGACCACGGACAATTCCAACACGCTCGCGTTGACGAACACCACCAATGACGTGAACACCACGAAGAACAACGCCGCACGGCAACGTTCCACGGACGATGCGAACGCGACCCGCTCCTACAATGCGGCCATTGCGAACGCGACACGTTCCTACGGTACGAGCGTGGGCAACAACGCGAACACGAACGCGACCGCCCTTGCCAACAACAAGCGCACCTACGACACCGCCGAAGCGAACGCGGACAGGAACCAGACCACCGGGGATGCGAACGCGAAGGATTCGAACGACGTGGCGCACAGGAACAGCAAACGTTCACGCGACACTGCGGTGTCGAACGCGACGGCCACGAAGGACACCACCGTTTCCAATGAGGCCGCCACGTTGAAGGTCACGTCGGACAATGCGTTGGAATCACGTGAGGCTGCGGAGTTCACGCGCAAGACCATGTTGGAACAGGCGGAGGAAGTGACCCGGCTCTCCTACGCGCAGGCACGCAACAACGCGCCGGTCATGCACGGTGAATACAAGGGCGACCCGACACCCGACATGTTCGCATACCGTGGCGTACAGGTCAGGGTGAAAACACAATCGGAATCCGCAATACGACAGGCTGGGGATCAGTTCCTGCGATACGGATACCAGTACGAGGGGAACTGGGACGTGACCACGCTGAACATCATGCCCAAGTTCACTTACTGGGAGATGAACGAACTGTGGCTGGATGTGGACACTGATATAATGATGGAAGCGAAACAGGCCATAAAGGACATGTTCGAGAACGGTGTGACCGTCTGGCATAGTCCCAATGACATCGGAAAGGTCGGCATACATGACAATCACGAGTGACGCCACTGTGGAGGTTCCACGCTCGGAATACGAGAGACTGAAGGCGGAGCATGAACGCGCATACGGTCGTTACGGTGATTTCACCGACGATGAGATTGACACCATCATCGAGCTTAAATCACAGGCGGCGGTGAACCAGTGGATAACGAAGGTGGGACGTGCGCAGATCGAATCCGACCTTGAAATAACACGGCAGACCGCCGAAAAGAACCGGGTGGATGCCGTAAGGGCCATGAGCGCACAGGTCAATCTGCGGCAGGTCATGCTGGAGGAAACCGAAATGCGACCCGTGCCGGAACCCGACGCGGATATGGAGGCTTTGCTGAGATGAGCAAACGAAACAGGAACGACCGCAACGGGCTGTTGTGGGGCAATGACACGTATTGGGCGACCGGCGCGTACAACACGCGCCTGTTCCAGATGTACCGGCAGCAGATAATGGAATTGGCTCTGGTACGGTTCGAATGGGTGAACCTTCCCGCATCCTGCGACGAACGTTATCTGGAATGGACGCTGCTTACGCAGGGCATCGCGACTATCGCATACCCGCGCAAGCAGCCGGGCGTGTTCTACAGCACGCAGGTCGCATACGCGAGCCCATTGAACGTGTACGATAATCCGACCCGCTGGAAGAGCATCGGCAACAACGGATGGAGGTTCGATGTCACGCCGTCGCGGGGCGTGCTCGTATGGGACAACCGGTACAGGGTGCCCATCATCGACTGGGTGGACATCTGGGCGCGTGAGCTCGTGGACATCATGCGTACCATGCAGATGAACCGAATGCATCAGAAGATACCGTATATCTTCAAAGGACCGCAGGAGAAGAAGTTCGACATGCAGAACCTGTACAAGCAGGTCGCGGGCGGTGAACCGGCGGTGATAGCTACGAACGGCATCGAAACCATCGACATGGACGTGCTGAGCACGGGCGTGCCGTTCATCGGAAACGACTTGTATTCCGCATGGCAGAACCAGTGGAACACCATCTATCAGGGTCTGGGAATCGATAATCTGCCATTCAAGCAGGAACGTCAGATCGAGGATGAGGTGAAATCGCAGACCATGCCGACACAACTCATGGCGTTGAACCCCTTGGAGGCGCGGCGTGAGGCATGCGACCGTTTGAACCGTCGTTTCCCCGAACTGTTCCCCGAACCGATAGACGTGGTGTGGAGGCAGGACAACACCAGTCAGAACTACAATTACCTGCACAATATCCAAGAAAGGATGGAAGATGATAGCGCCGACGCCGAAACCACCATGGAATAGACCCCCGTACCCGGACATGGGCGCACCTCCGACACCCATGCCCATGCCCCGATTCGGATGCGACCCAATGGGAGACATGATGCCGCAGGAAGATTTCCATGCGGTTATGTCCATCCAGTTCTGCGAACTGTTCCGTTGGGGTTTCATCGTATGGGGCGAACCCTCGTGGACATGGGATTACTACGATGAGAAACAGTATTGGAGGGTGTGCGAGAAACTTGAGAACCATTACTGGCAGCGTGAAATCGGAGTGCTTCCCCCCGGCGCTTGGAAGATGGAGTTCATGCGTCGCATGAATGAGATCATGCCGAAATACAAGCTCGCATACAAGGCGTTGGATGACGGTGTTTCTCTCATGCGCACGGAGGACACGTACGGTAAAACCCGCGACGTGGACAGCGAGTTCCCCGCAACCCAATTGTCCGAGAACAACGATTACGCCTCGAACGCCTCGGACAGGGAGTTCGAAACCCTTCACGAAGGCGATTACCTCGACCGCGTGGAAAAACTACAGGCGTATAATGATATAGATTTGCAAATCGTGAACGACATGGAAACCATGTTCTCATGCCTGTTCACCAGCCACATGAATGGAGGAATGGGATTATGACAGACTCCCACACCATCAATCCGGTGGAAGGCTCCGTGCCCGCCACCCCGTCGAACCCGACGCAACCGGTGTTCCCGCCCGTGGACGCGACGAAGGCCGTGCCACCCATCACCCCGTTTCCCGCGTGGACATGGACCACTCCGGTAATCCCGCAATTCTATTGGAACGTGTATTCCGCAGAACAGCGTATCCGTCAAATCTGCGTGGAAATCGGACGTATCCAAGCGTATCTGGGATATATGGCCGCGAACGCGAACGCGGCGCACTGGTATCTCGATAACCGGTTCACGGAAACCGAGACCCGTCTCACCCAGCGCATCGACAAGCTGGAAGCCGATCTGGCCGAAGAGGTCACACGACTGGACAAGCTCATCGCCGCCGAACAGGCCGCACGAGAGGCGGCGGACACCGCGTTGGGCAAGCGTATCGACGGAGTGACCCCGAAGGCGGGCCGGTTCATCGAATTGACCCCCGGCACTGACGGCACACTCATCGACAACACCATGTTGGACGGTGTGGCGGGGCATGGTCTGACCGGCACGGACGATACGGACGCGAAGACCCGCACATACGCGGTGGACACGGACATCATCGCAACGAAGGCCAGCTTGGACACTGAACGCGTCGAACGCAAGCAGGCGGATGCCACGCTCCAAAACAACCTCGACAACGAGACGAAGGTCCGCAACAATGCCGACCTCGCGTTGGGAACCCGAATCAGCGAGGAAACCAGCGCACGCACTCAGGCTGACGCGACCCTGACCAACAGTCTCAACACGGAGATTCAGGCCCGCAGGGACGCCGACACGTCGTTGGGTGAACGCATCGACGCCGAAACCACGGCCCGCAGGCAGGCGGATACCACGCTCCAGTCGAACATCGACACCGAAGCCTCGAACCGGCAGACCGCCGATAATCTGCTTACGGCGCAGGTGAACGCGCGTGTGAAAGCCGTGAACGTGAAAGCAGCCGATGATTCCCACATCAACGTGAACGTGACTTCCAGCGCGACCGACCCGGACAAGACAACCGTCACGATCGGGGATTCGTTCACGCCCGCGTTCGATGATGTGAACGCGAAAATCACGAAGGAAATCACCGACCGTACCGCCGCCGACAGCGCATTGCAGAGAAGCATCGACGCGGAGATCGATGAACGCCGCCACGATGACGAAGTGCAGAACGAGCAAATCAACAACCGATTGAAGCTAGGTGCAGTGCTCGCGGGCGCTGGCATCACGGTTACGAACGACCCGGACAAGACCACCGCGACCATCGCAGCCGAAGTCACGCAGTCGAAACTCGATACCGCCGTCAATGGTCTCGAAAACCGTATCAACGATTTGGAACAAGCCGGATATCTCACGTCCGTCTCTCGCGACACCTCGTTGAAGGGCAATGGCAGTGATGATAGTCTGGGCATAAACTATAACGCGTCAGCGTGGAACGAGGGCACAGCAACGGAATTGCCCACTGAATTGGCAATCGTTCCGGTTTCCCCGATGAACCGTGACTCCCGATATCCGTACGTGTATCTGGATTCCCAGACCCTCCGTTCGAAGCGAACGGATGTGAATGGCGCATTCACGCAACGCATCATCACGCGCCCGGCAACGAAGGACGCGCCGGGCGTTGTCCAAGTGGGAGAGGGTCTTACCACCACCTCCAAACGCGGCACAATGGAAGATAATCCCGCACAATCCACCGATGACACCTTCGGCACCATCAGCGTTGATCCCGCTTACATCGAGGCTCATGCAGGCCTTACAGCTGTCGCGCATGACGATTCGATCACGGGAACCGGTGACAGCGGTAATCCGCTGGCCGTGAACTACGGCAACACGAACAAGCCCACCGCATCCCGAAGCATCCTGATCGCGGCCAACGCGAGCGGGCAACCCGTTATGCCGTTCGACCCCGACGAGTTCGACCCCGGAACGGACGGCGACGGATACGGGCTTCATCTGAAGGCCGCAACCGATAGCACGCTCGGCGGCGTCAGAATCGGAACGGGCCTGACGATTTCAAGCGACGGTGTTCTAAGCGCTTCAGAAACCCGGAACAAGCACGTTTTCTCCTACGAATTGGGCAAAACGAATCCGCAACAGCATCTGAACGTGCCCGCGCACAGTGTACTTTTCGTACCTCTGGGAAGCATCAGCAAGGGCATATTAAACGAAGTGGTTTCCAATACGGAGGTCGTTAGCAGGAATGCCCCCGTTGCGAACAATCTCAGCGTAACCGTTGAAACCTATTCGGGAACGTCTCAGATTGATGTCAAACTCCGTATCGAGAACACCACCGAAGCGCAAATCAATGTCAACGAATACATACAGGCAATCCACGTTTGGACTTCCACGGCATACCCGTACGTCTGACATGAAACACGAACGCCCCGGCCATTCCAGCCGGGGCGTTTTTTCGTATCGATTATCGGATGCCGAACATGCTCAACGCCTGATAGAACCGTTCACGGACACCGACCGTGGAAAACTTCAACTGGTTCCACAACGCCAGATCAACCAGCGACCGCAACACCTTGTTGGAACGTTTCACCATCAGCATGTCCACCCGGTTATCCGCCCGCGTCAACGCATACACCGGCGCTTTCGTATTCGAGGGTATCCGGTCGTTCACATAATACATGCCGTTCAGATCATCGCACCAGACACCAAACCGTTGTCCCATGTATATCATGCCGGTTTCGAACCGCGCCCATTTCGGTTTCGCTTCGATGAAATCCGTATTCGAGCCCGAAAACTCATTATAGGATGCGACCCGTTCACCGCCCATGCCCATCATCATACGACCCGCGACCGTGCCCGTGGATTTCGCATGCGCGTAATCGACATCCTTCACGTAATGCAACAGGAACGTCTTGTTGGCATACCATGAGTATCCGAATCTCGGCGGTCTGTCGATGCCGTACCGGATGAAGTACGGGTTCGTCAGATCACAGGCGTTCGACAGCAGATACACATGCGGTTTGCGTCCCTGTTCGTCCGCACGTTCACGGGTGCAGGAGTCCACGATGTTCGCCAACAGTTCGAATTCATGGTTCAGATACCCGTGATATCGGTCGGTGCGGTCAATGGTGGCTTCATCCAACAGCAGACGGTACACATGTTCGAACGTGCGTTTCTTGGACTTCTGCATTTCCGTCATCGCGACGAAATAGCCCGCCACCTTCCAATCCGGTTTGGCGTCCGGGTCATCGGGTTTGCGTGCGATATACGCCTGCTTGCCGTCCGTCTTGAACACAAGGCGTCGGAATTCCTCCAGCTCCTGCAACCGGTCAAAATAGCCTCGCGCCACATCGGGTATCTCGCTTTTGTAGCGTGCGATTTCCACGAACCTGCTACCGTCCTTCAACCAGTCGCGTACGAACTGCGCACGCAGGCCGAACGTCTTGCCGATGCCACGGGCACCGAATACGGCAGTCACGTCCGCATCATACGACAGCGTCCGATTCCAGTCATAATATCTAGGCTTGTTCATGCCTGACCCCTTTCATCAGTATGGTTTCACCGTCCAAACCCCCTACCACGTACGGGGTCATATCCCGCACCTCCACGCGACGCAAACCGGTCTCCACGTCAATGCCATGGCGTCTGAGCCATATCACATTCTCCATATTACTCGGTTTCCCGGTGTCTCCCAACGTACGGTCGGTGGGATACAGGGCGACGGCCTGCAATGCCAGCACACGGGTTTCCGTCCCCTCGTAGTCGATGATGTCCCTGTCGTACACATCCCCCGGTTTCGGCCTGTACGTCTGGAGACTGAAGCACGCCTCGCTGGACACCTCCACATTGTATCCGAGCGTCAGACGCATGACCTGCTCGACAGGGTATCCGGCAGCATGCAGATCATGCATGATGTGTTCGATATGATAGGCCCCCAGCGGACGCGACAATCCGGCCATGGTCACATGGAACACTCCATCACGCTCGGACACACGGGCCTTGTTCCAGTATTCCATGTGATGCTCGTATCGTGCGCCCGCGTTTTCGACCTCGAACCCTCCCACATGCGTAAGCTTGGAAGCCCACTGCGGGTATGAGTCGCGGAGGGGGCGCATGCAGTAGTCAATGGCTGCGGTCGCGGCATCCAACGCGGGTTTCAGAGCGTCGCTTATCTGCTTATCGGTTACGTCATCAGGAACGCTCATCTTGATGCTGTCGGTGTCCCCGCCCGTGGCTTTGACACGCCCGTGGAAAGCATTCCAGATCAGCAGCATAGCTATGATCAGGTGCATGCGACTGCCTGCTACGATACGCATGCCGTACGTGTACAGGACGCGGCACCGTTTCGGAATCTTCGTGGCAAAGTTCTCACGGGTCGCTATCGTGGTCTGGTCTACGTAGATGTCCCCGCCTTCGTCCACGCCGTAACCGGGTTTGAAGATGTCCTGTGCCATGGTGCCGTAGATGCTGTTGAACTGGCCTTTGACGGTGCCGTTGTAGTAGCTGTTGAGAAAACCGGCGTCCATGGTGCCCTTGCGCATCTCATTGGCAAGACCCTCGGGAATCGAAGCGGGAATATCACCCGTGAACGGGATGCCGGTCTCATAATGCTTCACCATGTACTTACAGTCCGATTTACGTTCGAACAGCATGTTCGACTGGAGTGTCACATAATCGGGAGGGAACTTCCATTTAACGGTGCCCTCTCCGCACAGCACGGTCATCGAATCCCACTCGTACACCTGCACCATGCTCCATAGTTCGATTTCATTGACGTGAATCAGGGCGTGGGCTGCGGAATACAGTTTGCCGAATGCGAACACGGGACGGTCGGCATCGTCCAGCCACCCGTTGTCACGGGTCGCGTTTTCGGCTGCGACTGCGGCGGGGTCATCCTGCCAGTAATCGACCCCTGCGGCATGACGTGCGAATTTGCCGCGCGGTGTGAGAGCCACACCCCAAGCTTCGAACGGTGAACCCGCACGAAGCCGGATATTGTCGAATCGGATACGCGCATGGAAAGCGCCGTCGAACGGACGGTAATACCGTTCAAGCACATCCCGAAGCGGGGTGCGTACCACCCTGTCCGCAAGGTACTGAAGGTCTGCGGCGCTCATACGGGTGAAACCGACCGGTATCATACGACCGTTGATGAACGTATGATGCATTGAAGTTACATCAGTGGACACGACGCCTTGCATGCATTTCGTTGCGAATGCGGCGCTGGTGAACGTGAAACCTCCCCTGAAGCACGCCTTACGCAGGGCGTAAGTATCGTAATCCTTGGGAAGCTCATCATGGCACAGGTATTCGAATTTCCTGAGCATGGTGGGCGCGCGGCGTTTTCCTCTGGACTCCCCCACACGTACGCTGCCGAAGGTGTGGAGCGCCATTTGCCGTACGGTGCTGGTTTTCGTGAGCACGCGGGACCCCAGCATGTCGGATGTCATCCACTCATTCGATCTGAGCAGGTACCGGAGGTATGCGGGTATCACCTGCACGTCACGTTTCGCGTAGAACAGTTCCAAGTCGGTGAGAGGCGTTTCAGGGGTACGAATCTTGGAATAGTCCCAGTCTCCGGTGGCTTTAGCGACGCCTGCGGTCTCTCCCATGGCTTTCAACCCGTTTTGTTCGAGGAAGAACGTGTCCCAGAAACGCATGAGCGGTCTGGCGTCATTGTCTGCATCCTGCTGGTTGGCATACACGTCGATGGTGTACACGTTTGTGGAGGATTGCGCGTTGAGCTTCAGCACGGCAACGCCCGCGAATGTGGCCATGAGGGCCTGCATGTCGAACATGAGGTTATAGGCGCATACGACGGGCACATACCCGTTTCTACGGCCCGCGTCCATGAGGTTGAACAGGCGGGGCATGAACGTGTCCAGCGTGCGGTCGAAGGTCACGGTCTCACGCGGATCATCCGGCTTGTATTCCTCCAACGGCACGTCGGTGAAATCGTTGAGGATGAACAGTATCGGATATGCGCGAGTGTCGGGTCCGGTGCCGACATTGCAAGTCTCCGTATCGTATGCGGCAACCACGCGAAACGGAGTTCCATGGCTCTTGCCTGCCATGATTGCCTCCTATGTTGATTGTTTGATTGCTCTATCATAGCATGTGTCACGCCCGGTTATAGCTGAAACCGGAAATCACGACGCGATACGACATGTACTTGGCATCCCCCTCATCATCTCCAAGCATACTCGTATCATCATACGACCCATCCCCGGAATCCAGCTTGTCCAACCGTCTCATCATCTCACGAACCTCATCACGATTCTGCCGCATGGTCTCACGGAACACCTGTTCCAAATCGTTTGCCCCGGCGCTTCTCAAAATCAACTCGTACTGTTCGGACCGACGATGCCCGCGCCGCTCATCCGCAAAAGCGTTCATGAAACCTATGGCCATGGCCTGACCCTTGAACCTATCCCGGTTGATTGCGGACGGTTGCCCCGCAAGCGCCAGATTAAGCTGACGCGCGAAGGAACGATTACGGGAATCCTGACGCGCCTGCGCCTGCGAACGAACACGGTGCGTCGTACCGAACTGTCCGCGCAGCTCATTGAACGCCTGTTCACGATCAACCTTGCTGTTGACCCGCGCATACGTGCGCCCGATGGTCTCCTGCAAGGATTCAGCGGCCTCACACGCGGCTTTGCGCTGAAGCGGAGTGGTCTTGGAATCCATGCCTATCTTCTGCAAGCGTGCCACCTCACGGCGGGCCCGACGGCGCACGTTATAGTCGGAATCCGCGTTGGTCTTCTGTCGTACGACACCGCCGACAGCCTTCCCCAAGGCCGCCCCCTGTGCGACCTCCCTACTGGAAACGCCTGCGCTTCCACGTGCGGCCTGCACGGTTTCCGTGGCTTTGCGGGCGGCTCGCTTAACCCTGCGCTCGCGTGCGCGACGTGCCTTCTCTTCCGGGCTGAGCCGTTTCGTCATGATGATATGCTCCTTGATATGAGTAAGGGCGGATACCGTCTAGGATACCCGCCCTGTTGGATTAATCCATGGCGTCAGTCATTGCCGAGGAAATCGACGGCCATGTAGCCACGGTTGTTCTTGCTCTTCTTCATGGTAAGCACGATAGGTTGCGCGGACAGCTCCTCACGCATGCCGTCCGCATCGATCTTACGACAGATGTCGGTCAGCGCAAGTCCAGCGAAGTAGAAGCTTTCCGGGTGTTCCTTGAAGGATACGACCGCATACTCTCCGTCACGTCCGTTGATGAAACCGAAATCATCGATATGAAGAACATCACCGACGAGTGTTTTGATGTCTCCCTTGTCGCGGTCATCCATGAACGGGATGCCTTTGCTGGAGAACTGGTTGAAGTATGCGCGGATGGTGTTGGTGTTGTTGGTGTTTTCGTTCATAATGCCCTCCTATAGGCTATGGATGTTTATTTGGTTGCGGATGTCGCGTATCGGATGAAGTCTTCGAGACTCATGCTGTACTCGTTGACCTCGTATCCGGTTACGTGTGCGTCGATGAAGTAGCCGGGGTTGGAGCGTCTGAGAACGCTGTTAAGTCGTTTCTCGGTGTATGCTCCTGCCAGTTTGCCTTCGATATGTTCCACGTCTCCGGTATCGGTGGATCGGGTGCCCTCGTAGAGGGTTGTCATCACTTCACGACGGATTCGGGTTTGTGCCATGTTGTTCACCTCCTTGCCAGTAGGTCTTGATTGCTGACAGTTCTTATAATAGCAGATTTTT
>ULZT01052024.1_pt1 | contig 10504 bp, 4 predicted proteins | sample 1963371 | NCBI WGS metagenome assembly ULZT01 (sample SAMEA4835897, study PRJEB28245) | human gut metagenome | biome: gut microbiome; material: fecal sample | place: Denmark | collected 2008
CATGTATGAAAATGCATCAATGCATAATGAGAATGGTGCATGGCAGATGATTTTTGGTGTAAATACTCTTCCTGAATATCGCAGATGTGGATGTGCGAAAGAGCTGATTAAGAAGGCTATCTTAGATGCCAGAAAACAGAACCGGAAAGGGCTTGTATTAACTTGTAAAGAAAGCCTTGTTCCATATTATTCCAAGTTTGGATTCATTGATGAGGGGATAACTGATAAATCTACTCATGGAAATGTCCTGTGGCACCAGATGAGATTGGATTTTAAATTAAGAAATAATGGAGTAAATTCTTCAGATAACAAAAATGTGACCGCAAACAAGAAATTTGCAGCCGACAGAATACTATCATATTTTAAAGAAGAGTGGAAGGTACTGCTTATAATAACTGTGTCAGGTTTTATATACAATCTTGGACTTTTGTTTGGACCATGGTTTGAAGGAAAAATGGCAGGCTGTCTTATAGATATACTGGCAAAGAATGCTGTATACAAGGATATGCTTATACTTGTTATTGCATATGTGATTTCAATTGGAGTAGTTCAGGTATCAAGATATATAAAACGTTTTTATGTGCGTAGGTTTGCCAATAACGTAAATAGAAGAATGAAAAAGATACTGTATGCAGCACTTGTATCAAAGAGCAGGACAGAGCTTGAAGGCGAAGGTATGGGCGATATTATGACAAAGGCCATACTTGATGTAGATGATTGTGCTGAAGGCATGAGAAAGTTTACAACAGAAATATTTGATACAGGCGTAGCGCTGGCTGCATATGCAGGAATGTTGCTTGTATATGATGTAAGGCTGGCACTTATTGCAATGATATTTCCACCTATATCTTATATCATTGCTGAAAAGATGAAAGTAATAGTCCAGAAAACAGGTTCTGCGTATAAAAAACAATCTGGTATCCTTAGTAATGCAACACTCGACAGAGCATCCAATGCTATAACCTATAGAGTTTATGGCAGGGAAGCTGACAGAAAAAATGCGTACGAAGATAATCTGGCTGAGTATGAGAAATCAGCTATTTATGCTAATATATGGAATTCTTCTCTTACACCATTATATAGAATAATATCAATGATGGGCATTTTATTTATATTATATTTTGGCAGCAGAAATGTACTTGGAACAGGATGGAGAACCTGGGATATTGCAGCATTTACAACATTCCTGGCCTGCTTTATAAAGTTATCTGATAAGTCCTCGAAGGCGGCGAAGCTGTTTAATGCAGTTCATAAGGCACAGGTTTCATGGAAACGTATTAAGCCGCTTATGGTTATTCAGGCTAAGGATACAGATTGTAAAAATCAGACATTAGGAAGGCTTGAGGTACAAAACTTAAGCTTTACATATCCAGATGGAAAAAATGTATATAATGATATTTCCTTTACTGCAGAGCCGGGACAGATCATAGGTGTTACAGGTCCGGTTGCTAGTGGTAAGTCAACCTTTGGAAGGACATTTCTGTGTGAATATCCATATGAGGGAAGTATCAGATATAACGGATGTGAGCTAAGAAACGCTGCGGATAATGTAAGGTCGGGAATAATAAGTTATCTTGGACATGATCCTGAATTATTTAACGATTCTGTAAGGAATAATGTGTTGTTAGGTGATGATTATGATGTTTTTGAATACCTCAGGGCAGTATGCATGGATAAAGAGGTTGAGGCTATGGAGCAGGGAGCAGATACCATTATTGGAAGTGAAGGAATCAGGCTGTCGGGTGGACAGGCACAAAGAATAGCACTTGCAAGAATGCTTTGCCATAAGAAGCTGGTGCTGGTGCTTGATGATCCATTTTCAGCACTCGATAGGAATACAGAGGAACAGATATATAAGAAGCTTAAAGATATGGCATCAGATAATATCGTTATTCTTATATCTCATCGTCTCTATATGTTTCCGAAGATGGATAAGGTTATATGGATGGATGCCGGTAAGGCAAATGTTGGAACACATAAAGAACTTATGTTGGAATGTCCTGGCTACAGAAAAATGTATGAAACGGTAAGTGTTGAAGAATGCAGAACTGTAGAAACAGAGAATGAAGGGCTGGCTGCAGCAAAGGTAGTGGAAAACAGCAGAAGGGTAGTGGATAAGCATGAGTAAACATAATAGCAATGTTGATAATGGCGGCAAAGTACTTAGTGTAGGCTCAATAATATTGCACACTACAATAAAGAAAAAGTGGCTTTCACTTGGTATTATAACAACAGTATGTGGTGCAGTTATAACTGCACTTTATCCACCGCTTGTACTTGGAAGAATAGTAGATACATTGGCAGCAGGATGTCAGGTTCCTTTATATCTTATATTTCTTTATATGGTATTTAATGTGATCACAGGTCTTATGGAGGCTGCAAGGGAAGGGCTTCTTACTGTATTTGGCCAAAAGATAACGCATGCTTTGCGTAGTGGTCTTATGGAGCATTTTACCAGACTGACAGCCGCATCATTAAGTAAGCAGGAGCCGGGAGCTGTGGTGTCAAGATTCGTTGGTGATGTTGATACTGTAGAGAATCTGTTTACCTCAGGTATAGTCAGTATGTTTGCGGATACATGTAAGATAATAAGTATTCTTGCAGTTATATGGTTCAGAAATAAAGGGCTTGCAATATTATTGCTTATATTACTGCCATTTATATTCTGGTTTACCCGATATGTGCAGAGGAATATGCTTGAAGCCCAGCTGCGAAACCGGCGTGCAGTAAGCAAGGCTTCGGGACATGTACCGGAAACACTACGAAACATCCGTACAATACATAATCTTGGCAAGGAAAAGTATATGGAGAAAAAATATGATGAATATATAGGTGACAGCTATAAGGCTATGGAAAAGACCAACTTTTACGATGCAATATATTCACCGGTTATTCTTATACTAAATGCAATTGTAGTAGCGGTAGTTATGTTGTTTTCAGCATCGGGCAATGCAAAGGCTCTTACACTTTTTGGAATGTCGGCAGGCACGGCGGTAGCTGTTATTAACTACATATCACAGATATTTGCACCAGTTGAGAGCCTTGGTATGGAAATCCAGACTATACAGTCAGCAATTGCCGGTGTAAGAAGAATAAATGAATTCTTTGCACTTCCAGCATTTGAAGATGTTAAAGCAGATATTAAGGCAGATTTTAATGTTGATATTAAAGCAGATATTATGGCGGATTTTAATGCTGATATAAGTGCAGATATTAATGCTGCGTTAGAAACACAGACAGCTAGCATCAATAATAGTGAAGAATTAAAAGCTAGAAAAGCCTGCACACCATATGTCAAGTTTAATAATGTAACTTTCGGATATGAAGCTGACCATATTATAATTAAAGATAAGAGCTTCAATGTTGATATGGGTGAACAGGTTACACTGCAGGGAAGGACAGGTGCGGGAAAGAGCACAATATTCAAGCTGCTTTTAGGCTTATACAGGCCTTTAAAGGGACAGATACTAATTGATGGAATTGATTCTAGTAATATACCTGATAATATGAAAAGAAGAATATTTGGTTATGTTGAACAGACATTTCATATGGTGCCAGGAACAGTTAAAGACCAGATTACATTATATGATGAAGCTATATCTATGGATGAGGTTGTGAATGCAGCCAGGCTTGCAGGACTTCACGATACAATTATGAGCTTTGATAAGGGATATGATACACCCTGCACACAGGAAATATTTTCGCAGGGACAATGGCAGTTATTGTCTATTGCAAGGGCAACTGCTGCTAATCCACAGCTTCTGCTTTTAGATGAGATAACTGCTAATCTTGATGCTGATACAGAAAGAGAAGTACTAAAGGCATTAAAAAATGTATCTGAAAACAGGACTGTTATATCAATCTCACACAGGGTTACAGCTAGAACAGGAAGAGTTATAAGCTGTTAGAACAGCGTTGAGTCTGTGACATAGCAAAAAGAGGCTTTAACAGAAAAGATTATTAGAAACTGAAATTTTAGAAATTGAAATTTTCAGATGAATATGTATAATAGAGGAAAATATTATGTAAAACAGTATAATAATATGCAGTATAATACGCAGGACAGGTAATAGAAATGAAAAAAATAGACTTTGAGAACGGAACAATTACAGATAATATTTTAAGTGCATCAATCCCTATGCTTGTAGCACAGTTATTGAATCTTTTGTATAACGTAGTAGACAGGATATATATTGCACGTATACCACATATCGGTACAACAGCTATAGGTGCAGTTGGAATATGCTTCCCGGTAATTGTTATTATTACAGCATTTGCTAACTTGTTTGGAAGCGGTGGAACACCTCTGTTTTCGATATACAGGGGAAGAAAGAAAAATAAAGAAGCTGCACTTATTATGGATACTTCATTTTCAATGCTCTGTGCAGGTGCATTTATATTGATGTTATGCGGTATGCTGTTTTCAAAACCAATTCTCATGTTGTTTGGCGCATCAGATAGTACAATAGTTTATGCATATCCATATATGATGATTTATCTTATAGGAACAATACCATCTATGCTTGCCTTAGGACTAAATCCATATATTAATGCACAGGGATATTCTACAACTGGTATGATATCAGTTGCAATAGGAGCAGTTCTTAATTTTATACTGGATCCACTATTTATATTTGTTTTTGGCTTAGGCGTAAAGGGAGCAGCAGTAGCAACAGTTATTTCACAATGCTTCTCGGCGATGTTTACAATATATTTCCTGACACATAAATCCGAATTAAAGATGAGATTTTTAAAGAAAAATGAGCTTGCAGAGTGTGCAGGTTATGCTAAGAATATTATCAGTCTTGGCACAGCGGGATTTATAATGCAGGTTACTAACAGCCTTGTTACAATATGCTGCAATAATGTATTGGCAGTAACAGGAGGAGATATTTACATATCAGTAATGACAATAGTATCTAGTGTAAGACAGCTTGTGGATACTCCGATTCATGCTATTAATGAAGGTTCTTCGCCAGTTATCAGTTATAATTATGGTGCAGGAAAGCCCACACGTATCAGAAAAGCAATAGCGGTTCTTGGTATTATGACATTGGCTTATACGGCTGTTATGTGGAGCATTATTATATTTGCACCGGGAGCATTAATAAGTATATTCAGCTCAGACAGCAGCCTGCTTAGTGATGCTATTGTTGCATTAAAGCAGTATTTTGCAGCATTTATATTTATGGATCTGCAATATATCGGACAGACAGTATTTAAGTCACTTAACAAAAAGAAGCACGCCATATTCTTTTCATTATTAAGAAAAGTAATTATAGTCGTGCCTCTTACATATATTATGCCATATACATTTAATATGGGAACAGCAGGAGTATTTCTGGCTGAGCCAGTATCCAATGTAATAGGAGGAAGTATCTGTTTTATAACAATGCTATGTACAGTACTTCCGGAGCTTAAGAGAATGGACGAAGCATAAAACTACTATATCCAGGAAGTTCCATTCCGTTATTAAGCTTAATTTCGCTGCCACTTATAAGGTCAGTACATGTATCAGTTCCGATATTAAACGAAGCAAAGTAAGGATGTTCAGATGCATTGATGGCAACAAGAACACGTTCATCATTATACTGACGCAGGAAAATGCACTGCTCATTGGTGAGCACGATAGATGAGAAGCTTCCGTAATTCAGTGCATTTGACGACTTCTTTGCGACAGCCAGCTTTGATATAAATGTTGTGAGGTCATTCCATACAGGTGCATCAAAGGAAGCACGCAAAGCAGGATCCCCATCCTCTTTTCTTCCTGTTGCACCCCATTCACTGCCATAGTATACACAAGGAATACCAGGCATTCCGAATGCAAGGGTGTATATGAGAGGAAGGTGGTTAGTGTTATTAAGAATACTGGCAACTCTTGTTACATCATGATTGTCAACAAAGGAGAGCAGATGCTTTCCCTTATAAAGAGTCCAGTTTTCTGGTCCGAACTGTCGTAATAATGAATGGTTTATTTCAAACATATTCATACAGTTAAAGCTTGAATAAAGACCTTTATAACATTCGTAATTGGTTACAGAATGTAACATTTCATCATTCATAATCTGGTTATAGTCACCATGAAGAGTTTCACCAAGAAGAAAGAAATCAGGCTTTAGCGAATCGCAGAAGGAGCGGAGTCTTCTTAAAAAGTCATGATTCAGGCAGTAAGCCACATCAAGTCTTAAGCCATCTATATCGAATTCATCTACCCATCCTTTTATGGCTGAAAAAATATGCTGTATAACATCCTCATTATATAGATTGAGCTTTACGAGGTCATAGCAGCCCTCCCAGCCTTCATACCACAGACCATCATTATAGTTTGAGTTGCCATTAAAGTCTATTCTTGCAAACCAGTTAACATAAGCAGAATTCTCACGGTTTTTAAGAACGTCCTGAAAAGCCCAGAAGCCACGACCTACGTGGTTAAATACACCATCAAGAACAACCTTGATTCCTTCCTTGTGCAGATTAGAGCATACGTTGGCAAAATCTTCATTGGTTCCAAGTCTTTTATCTATTGTTGTATAGTCACGGGTATTATATCCGTGCGTATCAGATTCAAATACAGGTGAGAAATATATTGCATTGGCACCCAGCTTTTTAATATGGGGAATCCAGTCATTGACCTTAAGGATACGATGTGTAAGGACACCATCATTATCATAAGGCGCACCGCACAATCCCAGAGGATATATCTGATAAAAAACACTTTCATAAGCCCACATATTTGTATACCTCCTAGTATTTTATTTTATAATTATAACATGCTTATGTAACGGCATGTAGTAGAAAAAATATAGATAACTTTATGAAAATGTTATAAAATAGTAATGTTTTTATAACCAAAGTGTATTGTAATAAAAGTATACATTGTTTTATAATAAAATTTAATTATGATAATAAAATGAACAGGAGATAGATAATGCTTCAGATTCAACACATCCGTAAGGAATATAGAACAGGAAAGTTAGTACAGAAAGCACTTGATGATGTGTCGCTGAATCTAAGGGATAGTGAATTCGTTGCAGTGTTAGGTCCAAGTGGTTCAGGAAAAACCACGCTTCTTAATATTATAGGCGGCCTTGACAGATACGACAGTGGGGATCTTATCATCAATGGAATATCAACTAAAAAATATAAAGACAGAGACTGGGATTCATATCGTAATCATACGATAGGTTTTGTGTTCCAGAGCTATAATCTTATACCTCACCAGACGGTTCTTTCTAATGTTGAGCTTGCACTTACAATATCAGGCATATCAAGGACTGAAAGAAGAAAACGTGCTAAAGAGGCGCTAGAAAAGGTAGGACTTGGAGAGCAGATACATAAAAAGCCAAGCCAGATGTCAGGTGGACAGATGCAAAGAGTTGCCATAGCCAGAGCACTTGTTAATAATCCAGATATTCTTCTTGCAGATGAACCTACAGGAGCACTTGACAGTGAAACAAGCGTACAGGTTATGGAGCTTTTAAAAGAGGTATCAAAGGACAGACTTGTAGTTATGGTAACTCATAACCCTGAGCTGGCTTATGAATATGCTACAAGAATAGTAGAAGTTAAAGATGGAAAGATATTATCGGATTCTGATCCGTTAGAGATAGATGAAAATATTATAGAAAAACCGGTGCACAAGAATATGGGAAAGTCGTCAATGTCGTTTCTTACAGCACTTTCATTAAGCTTTCAGAATCTTAAGACTAAAAAAGCAAGGACTCTTCTTACATCGTTTGCAGGTTCTATAGGAATTATAGGTATAGCACTTATTCTTTCAATATCTAATGGTGTCAGTGGATATATAAGTGCGATGGAAGAGGATACTTTGTCAGAATATCCGTTACAGATACAAAGTACGGGCTTTGATCTTACAGCGATGATGGTCGGTATGTCAGCATCAGGTGACAACAAAAAGGAGAACGATATCGGTGTTACACCTGTTGTTTCTGATATGTTCTCTAAGATGAGTACCAACGATCTGGCATCGCTTAAAACATATATAGAAGGCAATCCGGAAAATATTGAAGATTATGTGCATGCCATAGAATACAAATATATAGTAACTCCTCAGATATACAGGGAGGATAATACAGGATATAGGCAGATAAATCCTGACAAGTCGTATGAGATGATGGGAATGTCTTCATCATATGAGAATTCCATGACATCTGGCATGTCTACAAATGTGTTTTATGAGTTGCCCTCAAACAGCAGTTTATATGAAGAACAGTATGAAGTAAAAGCAGGACATTGGCCACAGAATTATAACGAATGTGTTCTTGTGCTTTCCTCAAGCGGTAACATAAGTGACAGGCTTGAGTACACACTAGGTATGCGGGATAATGCTGAATATGAGAATATGATATCTGCATTTATGTCAGAAAAAGAGATAGATATTCCTGAGAATAACGACAGCTTTTCATATGATGATTTTATTGGCATGACCTTTAAAGTGGTGAATAGTGCTGATTATTATCAATATGATACAGAGTATGACATATGGAAGGATAAAACTGGTAATGAAGAATATATGAAGGAGCTGATAAGCAAAGGCAGTGATCTGAAAATATCAGGTATAGTTAAGCAGGTTGAGGGAACCACAGCAGCAATGCTTACACCGGGTATAGCATATACATCCGGGCTTACAAGACAGCTTATACAATATTCTGCAGCTAGTGATGTAGTAAAAGCACAGAAGGAAAAGAAGGATACCAACATATTTACTGGTGAAAAGTTTGGTATAAGTAGTGACAGTAAAAGTAAATTTAACATGGAATCACTTTTTCAGATAGATACAGATGCAATAAGTAATGCATTTAAGGTGGATGATAGTATATATGATATGAGTATGCCAGATTTTTCTGCATTGATCAATCCAGATGATATATCAGCGGCATTTGATCCATCTATGTTTGATTCTATGGATTCATCAGTGTTTAATCCTGATAGTTTTGGAGATATATCTTCTGCTTTCAGGGAAAATGGTATGGACTTTGATATAGGCAGTATAGATGCAGATACAGTAAAGAAGCTGGTATCAGACAGTCTTACAGATGAAGTTAAAGCATCTATATCTGAAGTATTATATGGTTTCAAGGAATATATGTCATCTGATGAAGTATCAGCCCAGTTAAGTAAGGATATCAGACAGCTTATTACTGATTCAATGCATGTAAATATATCACAGGACAGAGTGCTTAAGGAGGTAAACAAGCTTGAAGCCAGATATCTGGAATATATTAAAAAGAATGGTATTGAGGATACAACAGCAGAAAGTGTATTTAAGTTCCTGCTTACAGATGAGGCAAGAAAACAGATATCAGATTCGGCAAAAGAACTTATGAATGATGCTGTGACATTTGATATATCAAAAGAACAGCTCTGGAGTATATTTAAAAAGGATGTAGTAGATGGATACGCAGAATATGCCAAGCAGAATGGATATCAGAACATAGATGGTATTCTTGATAAAGTCATAAACAATATGCTCAACAGTCTGCAGGAACAGTTTACTGCCAATATACAGAATGCCATGAACAAGATGATGGAAAGTATCATGGGGAATATGCAGCAGGCTATGGAGGCAGTCATGACACAGATGATGTCCTCTATGACAGATGCCATGATGAATGCCATGCAGCTTATGGGAAATAATATGGCAGCTGCACTAGGTTCAATGGGCATGGGAACAGATACAGATGACTATGATTTTAGCAGCGCATTTGGTATAGATACAGACAGCTTCGCAGATGCGATAAAGATGAATATGAACGAAAGTGACCTTTCAGATCTTATGAAGTCACTTATGTCTGATACGGATGTTGCCTCATATGACAATAATATGAAAAAGCTTGGCTATGCAGATTTGTCAGTACCAGGTGAAATAGACATATATCCTAAGGATTTTGAAAGTAAGGATAAGATAGTAAATATACTTGATAACTATAATACAAGCATGAAAAAGCAGGGTAAGGATGAACAGGTTATAAGCTACACAGATGTGGTAGGAACACTTATGTCCTCTGTCACTACCATAGTAAATGTTATAAGCTATGTGCTGATTGCATTCGTGGCTATATCTTTAATAGTATCTTCTATTATGATAGGTGTTATCACATATATAAGTGTACTTGAAAGACGTAAGGAGATAGGAATATTAAGGGCAATAGGTGCTTCCAAGAAGAATGTATCGGCTGTATTTAATGCAGAAACATGTATAATCGGACTATGCTCAGGACTTATGGGTATAGGTATAACATTACTTTTTATGCTTCCTATAAATGCTGTTATTCATGCACTTTCAGGGGTGAACAACATCAATGCAGTACTTCCTGTAATTCCAGCGATAGTGCTTATACTGCTTAGTGTATTTCTTACATTTATCGGTGGATTGATTCCTTCTAAGAAGGCATCAAAGAGTGACCCGGTGACAGCACTGAGGAATGAGTAGAATGATTAAATTGTTGTTTAACACACATTCTTAACGTACGGACGACAGCAT
>ULZT01033783.1_pt1 | contig 10499 bp, 7 predicted proteins | sample 1963371 | NCBI WGS metagenome assembly ULZT01 (sample SAMEA4835897, study PRJEB28245) | human gut metagenome | biome: gut microbiome; material: fecal sample | place: Denmark | collected 2008
GCTTCTTTTTTTAGGGTGATTTTATGAAAACTAAAGATTTTACTTTCAAATCCGCAACCGGTGTTTGTGATATTTACGGCTGCCGTTATACTCCCGATGACGATGCGGTTAAGGCTGTCATTGCAATTAATCACGGCATGGCGGAGCATCAGGCGAGGTACCGCGATTTTGTTTCGTTTCTCACATCAAACGGCTTTGCCGTTTATATGCACGATATGGCAAATCACGGCAAGTCAAACAACGATAAGAATTTGACCGGTTATTTCGGCAAAAAGGACGGATACAAGGCACTTGTCAAGGATTTTGACAGTGTGGTAAAGATTGCCAAGACCGATTATCCCGACAAAAAGCTTGTTATTATGGGTCATTCCATGGGTTCGTTTATCGTTCGTTGCTATACCGCATGGTATCCGAATGCAGGCTTTGACGGCGCGATTTATATGGGCACCGGCGGTTCAAATCCGATTGCAGGGGTCGGCGATTTTGTTTCGTCACTTATCGCCAAGGTTACGGGCTATAAAAAGAAGGTTGCTCTTCTTGACAAAATGACTTTCGGTTCATATAACAATAAATTTGAAAAGCGCACTGCATTTGATTGGCTGACAAGGGATAATTCTGTTGTTGATAAATACATCAATGATGAATATTGCGGCTTTTTGTTTTCCGCACAGGGTATGAATGACCTTGTAAAACTCAATATCAATGCAAATCTTGACGATTGGTATGCAAGAGTGCCAAAAAATTTACCGATTCTTGTTATCAGCGGAGCAGACGACCCCGTTTGTGATTATTCAAAAGGCGTTGTCGAAATTGAAAATAAGCTTAAAGCAACGGCACATAAAAATGTTACAGCAAAGCTTTATAACGGCGCGCGCCACGAAATTCTGAACGAAACGAATAGGGACGAGGTATATGCCGATATTCTTTTGTGGATTTCGGATAATGTTTTATAATTGCCTCATCGAAAAAGTGAATATTCAGTGCGATTATACGCAGTGCAGTTATTTGCTGTGCTGCGTTTTTCAATTTACACAAATTGCTCTCATTATTATTGGTAATTATCCTAATTGAAAATTCTGAATATTGATGATATTATAATTATATAAATACTAAAAAGGGAGGTTGCATATGAAAAATTCAATCAAAAAAATTATTTGCATTTTGCTGACTCTTGCCTTTGCAATGTCTGTACCGTTTTCGTGTTTTGCCGCACAAAATGCGCCGTATGTCAGCAACGGACTTTATTATCGCTTTTCGGATAATGAGTATATTTCGTTTAATACCGATTATGACGAAATGATAAAATATTTTCAGTCCCGGCTTATCTCCCACAGCAACAAAATCGAGCAGTATCGCTTTGCCACTACCGATACGGAGTATAAATACAATACTCAAATCGACGGCCAGCGCGAGGCGGCAGCAGATAAGCTCGTCGATGATATTCAGCACGATATATTCACCTATGAATCACAAAACGGTTCTGTCGGCGGCGATTATCTTTATAAAATCACTGATTTGAGCGCTGATATTAATGTCGGCACATATTTGTCAGAGGGCGATGAGCCGAGTGGTTCAAATGAAAGGTATTACACCTTCAGCGTCACTTTCGGCAAAATAGAATATTCGTCAACCGCCGAAGAGGAGCAGTATTTGCTCGGATTTGCAAAGAAATTTTCGTCGTCATATCTCACATCGTCAATGTCGGATTATGACAAAGTAAAAGTGATTTACGATTTTATTGTCAGAAATGCAACATATGATCATGATGTTTTCGGCGGCAAATATTCGTCTTCGTCAGACAGATACAGAATTGCACACTCCGCCTACGGCGCACTTTGCGGCAATCTTTTATCATATGATTCAAGCGGTAATCTTAAATCAAATTCGGCAAAGCTCGATTTGACCGCAAAATCGTCATTAAACGGCGAAAAAATCGTTTCGGCATACAATCAGGGGCTTGCCGTGTGTGAGGGATATTCAAAACTGTTTTGCTATCTTTGCACATTCAACGGTATTCAATGCCGCGTAGTTGACGGCGATTTTGATGCATCCTCGGGCTTACAGTCGGATGCCCACGAGTGGAATTATGTTTGTCTTGATGACGGAAGCGGAAAAAAGTGGTATCAGGTCGATACAACATTCGCATCGCAAAAATCATATAAAGAAATTGATTTTAATAATTACGATTATTTCCTTTGCGGCACTGTTAATACAAATTTCGGCATCAAAAATCATCAGCAGGCATATACCGCTCAAAATGCCGCCATCAAACAGCTTTATGATTGGTACAGTGCCGAAAATGTATCATCATTAAACGATTATTCAATTCCATCAGCTGATTTGGCGAATGCAAATATAGACGAAAATGCAAAATTTATCGTTCGCCGCAGGGCAGAGTATTCAGACGGCGTTAAATATGTTTTTATTCTTCAAAACGCCTCGGCAAACAGCGATTCACAGCGTGTTATGCTCGATGAAAACGGCAAAATTCAATACCAAAATGTTGCCGGATTTGATTATAACGGCAAGGCGTCTGAATACACGGTGCTCATTCCTTATCTTGTCAATCGTTCCGGCTCGGATTGCCCGAGCAGGGAATATTCGGCTCAAAATGTCAAGGCAACCTCTGTCGGCACATATCCGATTTATATTAACGGCGACAGCGAAAATCACGATTATTCCGTAAATTTCAAAATAACTCCGCTTGATATGTCCGATGTCGGCAGTTATGATTGTCAGATTCAAACTGAAAGCGGCTATATCGGCAGGGAAATAATGCCGCAGATAAAAATTACCGACGGTTACGATAATCCTCTCGACAACGGCAGTGATTTTGACCTTATAATTACAAAAGATTCCAAACCGTCCGCTATATGCGATATGGGCACATATGATGTCACCGTTAAATACAAAAATAATTACAGCGGCTCGTTTTCGTTTTAATTCACTGTCGGCAAGGCTGATTTGTCGGTGCTCAAAATTGCAGGCACAAAAAATTGCAAATATTATCCGCAACCGATTTTAAAGCAAAACGGCTTTGCTAATATGGATGAATATATCAAGTCATGTATGCCTTATGTTGACGTAGGCTCTGTAAGACTGTATTACGGCAAGGACTATGATATTGTTCTTCCTAAATCGGCGTATGAAACGGATTTGACGGCAAAACTCGTTGCTCTCAACAACAGTCAAAATCTTATCGGCGGCAAAAGTACAACATTTAACTATCGTATTTCAAAATATGATATTTCGTCGCTGAACGGTCAGTATGCCGACAGCAACAAAAAAAATAAGTATTATTATAACGGTTCTGCCGTTAAGCCCACAAAGTTTGACAATCTCGACAAAACGCTTGTGCAGGGTACGGATTACAAAATTGTGTCATATGCAAACAACACAAAGGTCGGCACCGGCGAGGTTGTGATTGAGGGTATAAACGGATGTAAAGGCAGGGCAAAACTCAAATTTGTTATCAATTCGCCGACAATCAATTATATCAAGCCGACTTCAAACAGCAGGGTTGTTTTGTCATCGACAAAATATGTTTATAACGGAAAGGTCAAAAAGCCGTCCGTCACTGTTAAAAACAACAAAAACCAAACAGTTAACCCATATTACTACACTGTTTCATATCCAAAGGGTATGAAAAATGTCGGCTCTTACACAATCAAAATCAGATTCAGAAACGGCTACAAGGGCACATTCAGTGTTAAATACACTATTGTTCCAAAAGGCACCTCAATTTCATCAATTAAGGCAAAGTCAAAGGCGTTCTATGTCAAATGGAAAAAGCAGTCCTCACAAACAACCGGCTACCAAATCCAATATTCGACAAGCAGTAAATTCAAACGCGCAAAAAACGTTTTCGTTTCAAAAAATTCGACAACCTCGGCTACTGTCAAAAAGCTGTCGAAGAAGAAAAAGTATTATGTCCGTGTCAGAACATACAAAAAAGTCGGCAAGGCGTATTACTATTCATCGTGGTCCAAGGCTGTGTCTGTAAAAACAAAATAGTATATTGAAATATAACGGTCGGGAACAAGTCTGTGTTCCCGACCGTTAGACTGTTGATAAAGCTCCTGAAACACGCCAAGATAAGTTTAGCCGTTTAATGCTTTTTCTTGTGCAAATGGAGAAAACTGCAATTTATCGCATTCAAATAGAAACAAAAAGCGCCGTAAACATCAAGTTTACGGCGCTTTTGGCATTTTTCGTTTTTTGCTCACAAGCGGTACCGTCGTACAGCAAAGTTCGCAAGAAAACAAAATTCAGAATCTTTCTCAACAGCCTACAGCAAGCAAATTTATTCCAAGCCGTAAAGCCTTTTGGCGTTTTGTGTCGTTATGTTCAATATTTCCTGTGCATCCATATTGAGTACCTCGCCTATTCTCATCGCTATATAGGGAATGTATGATGAATCGTTGCGCTTTCCGCGGTGCGGCTCCGGCGCAAGATATGGGCAATCGGTTTCAAGCACAAGCCGTTCAAGCGGAATTTCCTTAACAACTTCAAGGCTTTTGCGCGCGTTTTTAAAGGTTGCAACTCCGTTGAGCCCGATATACATACCGATTTTGATTATTTCGCGCGCCATTTCTTTTGAGCCGCTGAAGCAGTGCACAACGCCCTTCGGTTGCATTTTGCGCAAAATGTGTTCCGTGTCGCCGTGCGCATCTCTGTCATGCACAATAATCGGCATATCGAGTGATTTTGCAAGTTCGATTTGCTTTGTGAAAAACTCGCGCTGTTTTTCCTTTGTCGAGCTCATCCAATAATAATCAAGCCCGATTTCGCCTATTGCAACGCATTTTTCATCGGCGGCGATTTTTGCGATTTCGTCAATGTCACTCTCGGTGCATCCCTCGAGATTTTCGGGGTGCAGACCTGCGGCAAAATATACAAAATCAAAGTTTTGCGCCAAAAGTTGATTGAATTTTGTGCTGTTTATGTCGCATCCGCAACTCACAACATTGCAAACGCCCTTGCCTTTGAGCGATTTTAAAAGCGAAAATCTGTCGCTGTCGAATTTATCATCGTCATAGTGCGAGTGTGTGTCAAAAATATTTTCAAATTTTTGTTCCATGATATTCTCACTTATAAAGCAAAAGGGCAGGAATACCTACCCTTTATTATTTATTTGATTATCTCAATTTTGTTCCGGCAGGAATCGAGTCAACAAAAACAACCTTAACATCATTTTCGTCAACATCGCCTGCAAGGAGCATTCCGTTGCTGACCTCGCCGCAGAGCTTTGCCGGCTTAAGGTTTGCAACAATGATTACGCTTTTGCCGATAAGGTCGTCCGGTGTGTACCACGGAGCGATGCCGGACACAATTTGTCTGCCCTCGGCTGTGCCGTCGTCAACATGAAGCTTGAGGAGCTTTTTAGCTCGCTTTACCGGCTCGCATTGAGTGATTTTTGCAACGCGAAGTTCAACCTTTGCAAAATCGTCAATCGCGATTTGTGCAAGTCCTTCGATTTCTTTCGGCTTTGCCGCCTCTTCCTTCTTTGCGGCTTCCTCTTGCTTTTGTGCAATCTCCGCAAGCATTTTTCCAGAGTCGATTCTTGCAAAAAGTGCCTGTGCCTCGTTAACTTTTGTTCCGGCTTTGAGTGCGCCGAAAGTATTCATCGAGTCATAATCCTTAATGTCGCAGTTCATTTGCTCAAAAATCTTTTCTGCTGTTTGCGGCATAAACGGAGTGAGCAAAATTGCAATATATCTGATAGCCTCAAGCAGGTTGTAAAGCACCGTGCCGAGTCTTGCCTTTTTGTTCTCATCTTTTGCGAGCGCCCACGGCATTGTTTCGTCAATATATTTGTTTGAGCGCTTTGCAAGGTTGAGAACAGCCTCAACAGCGTCTGCAACTCTGTATGTTTCAAAGCATTTTTCAATCTTTTTAACAGTTTCAAGCGCAAACGCCTTAAGCTCATCGTCAACGCTCTCACTGTCGGTCGGCTCCTGAATTATGCCGTCAAAATATTTGTTTTGCATTGCAATCGTTCTGTTAACAAGATTGCCGAATGTGTTTGCAAGGTCGCTGTTGTATCTTTCGATAATGGTTTCATATGTGATTGAACCGTCATTGGCATACGGCATTTCGGATACAAGATAATATCTTACGGCGTCAACACCGAGCAAATCAACAAGGTCGTCGGCATAAATAACGTTGCCGCGCGATTTCGACATCTTGTCCTCGCCGAACAAAAGCCACGGGTGGCCGAAAACTTGCTTTGGAAGCGGCTCGCCGAGAGCCATAAGCATAATCGGCCAATAAATGGTGTGGAATCTCACAATATCCTTGCCGATAATGTGAACATCGGCAGGCCAATATTTTTTGTAAAGGTCCGATGAGCCATCCGGGTCATATCCCAATGCGGTGATATAGTTTGAAAGCGCGTCAATCCAAACATAGATTACATGCTTGTCGTCAAATGTAACGGGGATGCCCCACTTAAAACTCGTACGGCTTACGCAAAGGTCCTGAAGTCCGGGCTTAATGAAGTTGTTGAGCATTTCCTTTTTGCGTGCCTCGGGGTAAATGAAGTCTTCGTTGCTTTCGATGAAATCCTCAAGCTGTTTTTGATATTTTGAAAGTCTAAGGAAATATGCCTCCTCTTTGGCAGGCTTAACCTCTCTGCCGCAGTCGGGGCACTTTCCGTCAACAAGCTGGCTTTCCGTCCAAAACGATTCGCACGGAGTGCAGTACATTCCCTCGTAATGTCCCTTGTAAATATCGCCTTGGTCATAAAGTTTTTTGAAAATCTTTTGAACCGTTTTTTCATGATATTCGTCGGTAGTTCTGATGAATTTGTCATAGCTTGTGTTCAAAAGGTCGCAAATCGAGCGGATTTCGCCCGAAACCTTGTCAACATATTCTTTCGGCGTAACGCCTGCGCTTTTTGCGTATTCCTCAATCTTTTGACCGTGCTCGTCCGTTCCCGTGAGCATAAAAACATCGTATCCCTGCAATCTCTTAAATCTTGCGATTGCGTCGGTCAAAACTATTTCATAACTGTTGCCGATATGCGGCTTGCGCGATGTGTATGCGATAGCCGTTGTTATATAGAATTTTTCCTTATCTGCCATTGTTCTCCTCCTATGAGATTGAATATAAGTTGAATGTGTTAGGTGCGCCGCTTGAATTTGTAAGTGTTTCAACAGCATCTGCCGTGCTCAAATCAACTTTAACGGAGGCATATTTGTTTCCGTTTTTGTCATATACCGAAAAATATTGATAGCCGCCCTCTTTAACCGTTGCGTTAACTTGGTATCCCTTGCCGTAAAAATCGTTGTCAAGAATATCAAGTGCCTGGTTAACCGTTATCGGCGACTTGTTGTCGCTGTCCGCCGGAGCGGTTGTCTTTTGTGCTTTTTTCGTTGTCGATTGTTTTTTTGTTGTACTTGTACTGCTTTGCTCGGTTGTGTCTGTGCTTTCAACCGGTGTCGAAGCGGCTGTTGTGCCGCCGTTTGTGCTTTCTGTTGCAGCGGATTGCGTAGTGGATTGGCTTGTGTCGGCGCTGTCATCCTTATTTGATTTGCATCCCGCAAATGAAATGCAAATTACAGCCGCCAAAACCAAACTTAATAAAACTCTTACTTTTTTCATAATCATCTTACAGCAATGATGCTGCCCCTTTGTCAAGCATTAATGTAACATCTGTGTGGAACTGAAGAACAGAAGCAGGGCACCACGGTGTTACATTTCCGTCGATAAGCTGTTTAATTGCCTTTGCCTTATGCTCGCCGAGCGCGATAATGAGTATTCTCTTTGCTTGCATAATTGAGCCGATACCCATTGTTACCGCATGTGTCGGCACTTCTTCAATAGAATTAAAGAAACGGCTGTTGTCCTGAATTGTAGACTCCTTAAGCGCTACAACATGGCTCCAGCGTTGAAATGCGTCTGCAGGCTCGTTGAATGCAATGTGACCGTTTGAGCCTATGCCCAAAAGCTGAATATCAATGCCGCCTGCTTTTTTGATTTTTTCTTCATAATTCTTGCACTCTTGGTCCATATCGCTTGCGTTGCCGTCAAGAAAATTAATGTTTTCCTCGGGAATATTGATATGGTCAAAAAGATTTTCGTGCATAAATTTGTGATATGAGTTTTTATCTTCAACATCAAGTTTGCAGTATTCATCAAGGTTGAATGTTGTTACCTTTGAAAAATCAACTGCGCCCTGCTGATAAAGCTCTATCATATGCTTGTAGGGCTTGAGCGGTGTTGAGCCTGTTGCAAGTCCCAAAACAGAATTCGGCTTTTGCAAAACCTGACCGCACATATAATATCCTGCAGCTACGCCGATTTGTTCTTCTGTATCAAATACCAATACATTCATTTTTCTTCTCCTTAAAATATATAAATCTTTAATAATATGCGTTATGTTATTTTATTACCAAATCACTCGGTTGTCAATGCGCTTTTTTGTTTTTTTATTATCGCATCAATAATCAGGTATATCACCAAAAATCCTATTGCCCCCAAAATTGCACCCACGGTGTCGATAGCCCAATCTCTCAACTCGCACGATCTGCCATCAATAAATATTTGATGCACCTCGTCGCTTATCGCATAAATTGATGCGCATATCACCGATACTGTCATTGACCGCCTGCCGCGTGTAAAAAGCCAAGCAAAGTTAAGCAGCAGGCAAAGCCCCGTGTATTCAAGGCAGTGCGCCAACTTCCTTACTATGAAGTCAGTCACGCCGTTGTCGCCGAAAATGTCCTTTATCCATTGCAATATGCTGTGGCTCTGCGCCGCGGACTCCGTTGCCGTGCGCGACGAAAAATAAAATATCACCGCCATACAGATAAAGCTTAAAATCCAAAATGCGATTGCTGCTTTTTTATTCTCTTGTTGCATTTACAAAGCTGACCCTTCCCGTTCCGGCGTGGAACTGTATTCCGCTTACGCCCTTTGCGGCGGCATAATAGCTTGTTTCGTAAAGCATTGGATAAATGTAGTATTTGCCGACGATTTCGTATTGCGCGCTCTTGGTATAGCTTGCGGCATCCTTCGTGCTTGTTGCGCTTTCCGCCTTTGAAATGTATGATTTCAGCTTTTCGCTGTCAAGTGCAGTGACGGAGCTTTTTTCAAATGTTGTCAAAAACGCTCCTGCCGTTGATGATGTTGCTTTGTATGAACGAAACGCAATGTCATAGTCGCCGCCTGCAAATTTTGAGTCAAGCTCGCTGTCATCAACTGCGGTGATTTTGAATGTCAGCGTGATTTTTTCCTTGTCGCTGTTTTCTGTTATGTTTCCTATTCCGCTTTGAACGCCTTGGAGCATTCGCTTTACATAATTTTGCATCGTCTTTGTTGTTAAAATGTCAACGGTGAAATCGGTGTTTGAAATTGATTTCAAGCCCTCTTTCCAAAGTTCAACGCTTTTTGCACTGTCCTGCTTCGGCACATTGTTGCCGATTAAATCAACAGCTTTTTTGCCGCCGATTGTGCAGGAGGAGGGAATAATGTTTGTCGCATCGGTCAAATACTGCTTGCCTGTGTTGTCAAGCCTTGTCAGACCGAGGCAAAATGCCTTGCGCATCTTGTCGTTTTGAAACAGCAGTGTGCTTGTGTTGAATGCAAATCCCCAAACGGTGTCATTGTATGATGTGTAGGTAACGCCGCTTGATTGCTTGATTTTGTCGCTTTCACTGCCGCTGATAAACGCCGCGTCATAATATCCGCTCGAAATATTGTCAGCAAGTTTTGCGTTGTCCTCATCGCTTGTGATTTTAAGCGTCAGCTCCGTTGCTTTTGCCGCCGACGGACCGGTGTATTTATCGTTTCTTTTCAAAAGATATGAGCTTTCCAAAATTTGGCTCAAATAGAATTGACCGTTAAATAATGTGTATTCGGTTGACAAACCGTATCTGCCCTTTGTCGCGTTGAAAAATTCTTCGTTGCACGGCATCGCAACAGCCGTTGTCAGCGTCTGCATAAACGAATCGTCTGCGCTCGCAAGCGTAATTTCAAGCTGATAATTGTTTATAGCTTTAACACCGAGTTTGTCGGAACTCATTTTGCCGTTGTGAACGCTGACAGCGTTTTTGATGCACGCAATGCTTGAGAAAAGGGGACATTCCGTTTCCGGCTGTGCCGCTCTGCGCAGTGCAAAAACAAAATCGTTTGCCGTGATTTCGGGGTCAAACACTCTGCCGAGCATTTTCAGCCTGCTGTCTTTAAACTCACCCTTGTCATCGGTTTCGGTGTCGATATTCCATTTCATTCCTTTTTTCAATGTGAATGTGTATGTCAAGCCGTCATCGCTCACATTCCAGCTGTCTGCCATGCCGGAGGTGATTTTGCCGTTGTCGTCCATCCTGATTAAGCCCTCAAATGTGTTTTCAATAATCAAAAACTCGTCGCTTGTGGACGCCACCTGCGGGTCATAGCTTTTTACATCTGCCGAAAAAGGATATATAAAATCAATTGCCTTGTTTTTTGAGCCGCAGCCCGAGAATAAAGCCGCAGTCAGGCAAAGGCAAAGAATA
>ULZT01050028.1_pt1 | contig 10481 bp, 9 predicted proteins | sample 1963371 | NCBI WGS metagenome assembly ULZT01 (sample SAMEA4835897, study PRJEB28245) | human gut metagenome | biome: gut microbiome; material: fecal sample | place: Denmark | collected 2008
GCAGCTATCTGGACAGCCGCCTGAAAAAGCAGCTCAACGAGCGTGTCACCCGCGGCAAGCTGGAGCTGAGCCTGACGGTGCAGAATGTGGAGGCTGCCGACACGGTCGTCACAGTGAATATGGAGCTGGCCCGCAGCTATCAGCAGGCTCTCCGCACCCTGTCCGAGGAGCTCTGCATCAAGAACGACACCACCACCAGCCTGCTGACCCGGTTCCCGGATGTGCTGGCGACCCGCCACGCTGATGTGGACGAAGAGCAGTTGTGGGAGGATGTTTCCGCCGTGACAGCTCAGGCACTGGACCGCTTTGTGGAGATGCGTGCCGCCGAGGGCGCCAAGATGAAAGCGGACGTGGAAAACCGCCTCAACTTCCTGGAGGAGTGTGTCGGCAAAGTGGAGACCCTGAGCGCAGGCCGGGTGGAGGCTTATACCAACCGTCTGTATGAAAAGCTCAAGGTCATTCTGGAAGACCGCAACATTGACGATGCTCGTGTCCTGACCGAGGCCGCCATCTTTGGCGATAAAACCGCGGTGGACGAAGAGACCGTCCGCCTGCGCAGCCACATTGCCCAGTACCGCTCCATTCTGGAGCAGAACGAGCCGGTGGGCCGCAAGCTGGACTTCCTGACGCAGGAGCTCAACCGTGAGACGAACACCATTGGCTCCAAGTGCCAGGATCTGGACATTACCCGCATTGTGGTGGATATGAAAGCGGAAATCGAGAAGATCCGCGAGCAGATCCAGAATCTGGAGTGATCCTCCAAGAAAAGAGGGAACAGGATGAAGCTCATCAACATCGGCTTTGGCAACCTTGTCAGTGCCGGGCGGGTCGTGGCCGTTGTCAGCCCGGATTCCGCCCCGGTCAAGCGTCTGGTCAAAGAGGCGCGGGAGCGTGGAATGCTGATCGACGCATCCTATGGCCGGAGCACCCGCGCGGTGCTCATCATGGATTCCGACCATGTCGTCCTTTCGGCCTTGCAGCCGGAAACGGTGGCCAGCCGTGCCGCCGGGCAGCCGGAGGGCAAAGTGATAGAAGAGGAGCAGTAAAATCATGGAAAATGAAAAATATCTGTTTGTAGTCTCGGGTGCAGCCGGTACGGGCAAGGACAGCGTTGTCAAAGCCCTGCGGGAGGCCCACCCTGAAATCGAAAAGACGGTCTCCGCCACCACCCGTTCGCCCCGCCCCGGGGAGCAGGAGGGTGTGGATTACTACTACCGCACCCGGGAGCAGTTCCAGAAGCTCATTGAGGACGATGAAGTAGTGGAGCACAACTTCTATAACGGCAACTACTATGGTACCCTGAAAGAAGAGGTCAACAAGCGCCTCAACGCAGGCAAGCTGGTGGTGCTGGTCATTGACGTGCACGGCGCGGCCAATATCCGCCGGATGTATCCCGGTGCAACCACGGTCTTCCTGCTGCCTCCCTCGGAGGAGGAGCTGGAGCGCCGTCTGCGGGGCCGTGGTACCGAGACGGAAGAAAGCATCCGGGAGCGTCTTGCCACGGCCAAGCAGGAACTGGCCCAGCAGGACCACTTTGCCGTCAAGCTGGTCAACAACGAGATCGGCCCCTGTGCCGAAGAGCTGTACCAGGTCATCTGCCAGCGTGCAGGACTGAACGCATAAAGGAGCCGCGCGAATGCCAAAAACGGTGGGCGTTGCCGTCAGCAATGCAACCTTTCATTTCGACAAACTCTATACCTACGCTGTCATGCCGGCCCAGCAGGACGCTGTCCGCCTGGGCAGCATGGTGCTGGTGCCATTTGGGCGGGGGAGCCGTGCCCGGATGGGGGTGGTGCTGGCCTGCGACGCCGAGCCGGAAAGCTCCAAGCTCAAGTACCTGTTTGACGTCGCCCCGGCCTCGGCTTGCCTGACGCCGGAGCTGCTCAAGCTGGTCTACTTTTTAAAAGAACGGACGTTCTGCACCTATTACGAGGCCGTCAAGGCGGTCATCCCGTATGGGGCACAGTACAAGCCCGCCGTGGCTGCCGATGGTGTGACGCCGGTACTGCAAAAACAGCTCACTCGCCACACGGAGAATTCTTACCAGCTGGCCGGGGAGCTGCCCGCAAAGCCGAAACCGACCGCCAAACAGCTGGCGGCAGTGGCGCTGCTCAGTGGAGGCCCCCGCACGCAGGGAGAACTGGAAGAAAAAGGAATCAGTCGGGCGGTGTTGGACAATCTCTGCACCAAAGGCGTGCTGGCCTGTACGAGGGTCAACCGTTCCATCGACCTTTACGCCAGCATCCCGTTTCAAAATGAGCCCATCGTTCTGACGGAGGAGCAGCAGGCTGCCTATGGTGCCCTGCTGCCTCATCTGGAGGATACTGCCCCGCACTCGGCGCTGCTTTACGGTGTCACAGGCAGCGGAAAAACGCTGGTCTTTTTAAAGCTCATTGAGCGGTGCTTACAGCTGGGCCGCAAGGCGCTGGTGCTGGTGCCGGAGATCAGCCTGACACCTCAGATGATCCTGCGGCTCAAGAGCCAGTTTGGCCGCCGGGTGGCCGTGCAGCACTCCGCCCTCAACCACACCGAACGGCTGCTCCAGTGGCAGATGATCCAGGATGGCGGGGCGGATATCGTGGTAGGCACCCGCAGCGCGATTTTTTCGCCGCTGGAAAACATCGGCCTTGTCATCATTGACGAGGAGCAGGAGCATACCTACCGCTCTGAGTCCGCACCCCGGTACTCCGCCCATGAGGTGGCCCGCCAGCGCGCGGCGGAAAACGGCGCACTGCTCCTGCTGGCCAGTGCCACCCCCAGCACCGAAAGCTACTTTGCGGCTCAGAAAGGCCGCACCCAGCTGGTCAGGCTGACCAAACGCTATGGAGGCAACCCGCTGCCCAGCGTCCAGATCGTGGATATGCGGGCGGAGCTGGCTTCCGGTAACCCGCGGGAGATCAGCCTTGCGCTGGAAGACGCCATCCGCCGCAACCTTGAAGCCCACAAGCAGACCATCCTTCTCCTCAACCGCCGGGGTTACCAGACGGTGGCTCAGTGCGAGGACTGCCGCGAGGTGCTCAAGTGCCCCAAATGCAGTGTCCCCATGGTCTACCACAAGGCCAGCCACAAACTGCTCTGCCACTACTGTGGCAGCCAGATGGACCCACCCCCAAAAAACTGTCCCGCCTGCGGCGGCAAGCTGCAATACCGGGGCTTTGGCACACAGAAAGCAGAGGAAGAGCTTGCAAAGCTCTTCCCGGAAGCCCGCATCCTGCGGATGGATCAGGACTCCACCGCCGCAAAAGACGCCCACGAGAAGCTGTTGGCCCGGTTTGCCGATCATGAGTATGACATCATGGTGGGCACCCAGATGGTGGCCAAAGGGCTGGATTTTGAGGACGTGACCCTTGTAGGTGTCCTTGGCATTGACTCGCTGCTGTTTGCACAGGGCTTCCGGGCCTATGAAACGGTCTTCAGCCTCATCACTCAGGTGGTGGGCCGGAGCGGCAGGGCCAAAGACCCCGGTTTTGCCATCATCCAGACCACCGACCCGGATAACCCGGTTCTGAACCTCGCCGCCGCGCAGGATTACGATGCTTTCTTCGAGCAGGAGATCGCATACCGCAGGCTGGGCCTTTACCCGCCGTTCTGCGGGCTCTGCGTCATTGGCTTCGCGGGTGGCAAAGAGATCGAGGTGGCCCGGGCGGCAGCCCGTTTTTCCGCATTACTGGGCCAACAGGCGGCCAAACAGCCGGACCTGCCTCTGCGGGTGCTGGGCCCGACCCCCGGCAACATTGAAAAAATCAACGACAACTACCGCTATAAGCTCACCATCAAGTGCCGCAATGACCGCCGTTTCCGGGATCTTGTCCGGGAAACGCTGGGCCTCTACGAGCAGGAAAAGCTGCCCTCTAAGGCCTCGGTCGTGGTAGACCTGCACTCGGATGGCGATATTTGATGATAACACAATACAAACTTTTGGAGGTTTCGATTTATGGCGATCCGTAACATTGTAAAAGAGGGCGACCCCATCCTGAACAAGGTCTGCCGCCCTGTGACCAATTTTGATAACCGTCTGGCTACCCTGCTGGACGATATGCGCGAGACGATGATCGCAGCTGATGGCGTGGGCCTGGCCGGCCCTCAGGTTGGCATGCTCCGCCGCCTGTTCGTGGTGTGGGACACCACCGATGCTCCGGACGAGATCCCCGAGGATTACGAGTACAAGTTCATTGATTTCGTCAACCCCGAGATCCTGGCTGTTTCCGAGGATGAAGAGACTGCCTACGAGGGCTGCCTCTCGTTCCCTGGCCATAACGGTGCAGTGACCCGCCCGGCGGCTGTCAAAGTCCGTGCACAGGACCGCAACGGGAACTGGTTTGAGCTGGAGGCCGAGGGCCTGCTGGCCCGCTGCATCCAGCATGAGAACGACCACCTGGACGGTATCACCATCATGCAGTCCAGCGAGTATTTCTATGAGGATACGGAAGAGGGCCGCGCTGCAGCCCGCAAAGCGAAAGGAAACAACTGATGCGCATTCTGTTCATGGGCACGCCGAATATTGCTGCCGAGTGCCTCAAGGCTCTGTACGCTGCAGGGCATGATATCTGCGCCGTCTACACCCGCCGGGATAAGCCGGTGGGTCGCAAGCAGGTGCTCACGGCTCCTCCGGTCAAAGAGGTTGCTCTGGAGCATGGCACGCCCGTCTTCCAGCCCCGCACCCTGCGGGACGGAGGCGAGGACGCCAACATTCAGGCGCTGGCCCCGGAGCTCATCGTGGTGGTGGCCTATGGCTGCATCCTGCCCGCCAGCGTGCTGAACATCCCGAAATACGGCTGCGTCAACCTGCATGTCTCCCTGCTGCCCAAGTACCGTGGCAGCGCCCCGGTGCAGTGGGCAGTCCTCAATGGGGATACAGAGACGGGTGTCTCCATCATGCAGATGGATGAGGGCCTCGACACCGGCGATGTGCTGGTTTGTGAGAAGATGCCCATTGACCCCGAGGAGACCAGCGGCGAGCTGTTTGACCGTGTGACGGCTGTGGGGGCCCGCGTCCTCTGTGAGACCATCCCGGCCATTGCGGCAGGGACGCTCAAGCCCCAGAAGCAGGACCACGAAAACGCAACCCTGGCCCCCATGCTGGACAAGGCCATGGCCGAGTTCAAGCTGTCGGAGTCTGCCGCACACATCCACAACTGGGTGCGGGGCATGAACCCCTGGCCCGGTGCCTGGTTTATGACGGCAGGCGGGAAGAAAGTCAAAGTCATGGAGTGCCGTGTGGCCCCCTCCAATGGAGAAGCGCCCGGCACGGTGCTGGCCACCAAGCCTCTGACGGTTGCCTGCGGTGAGGGTGCTGTCCAGCTGCTGCATGTGGTGCCGGAGGGCAAAAAGCCCATGGACGGCACCTCGTTTGCAGCGGGCCTCCGCCTGAAAACGGGGGACAGCCTCTGATGGCGGCCAATCCCCGCGCGGCGGCGGTAGCGGCTCTGGTCCGGCAGGAGCAGGATGGCTTTTCCAACCTGATTCTGGATGCCGAGCTCCGGCGCCGGGAGCTGGATGGCCGCGATAAAGCCTTTGCCAGCGCCATTTTTTACACGGTGCTGGAGCATCGCGGAACGATCGATTTTATTTTGGAGCAGTTTCTGCCCAAGGGCCTTGCCAAACTGGATGCCCCGGTGCGGGAGATCTTACGGGCGGCAGTGGCGCAGGCACGTTATATGCAGGTGCCTGTCTCGGCGGCTGTCAATGAGGCCGTCAAGCTGACCCGGAATTTCAAAAAATCCAGTGCGTCGGGCCTGGTCAATGCGGTCCTGCGCAAGGCCTGTGTCTATGACCTGGACAAAGCCGTTTTCAAGGATGAAATCGAAAAGCTCATGGTTCTCGGCTCCGCCAGCCGGGAGGTCGCGGAGTTTCTGCACCGCCATTACCCGGAGGAGGCACTTGGCATCCTGACCCATACGGCAGACGGCGGTATGACCAGCCTGCGGGCAAACCCGCTCAAGGCCAGCGCGGCACAGCTGTGTGAGCTGCTGATGCAAAATGGTGCCAAGAGCGCGGAACCGGGGATCGTCCCGGGCAGTGTGCTGGCCCGTTTTGAGGGCAGCCCGGCGGAGCAGGAGCTCTTCCGGCAGGGATACTACCATGTGGAGGGACAGGCCAGCCAGCTGGCGGCCCTCTGTGTGGAGGCAAAGCCGGGCGATACCGTGCTGGACCTCTGTGCAGCTCCCGGCGGCAAAACGCTGCTGCTGGCTGAGGAAATGCAGGGCACCGGGCGGCTCATCAGCTGCGACGTGACCGAAAACCGCGTCCAGCTCATTGCCAAGGCCGTGGAACGGATGGGATTTACCGCCTGCGTCGAGACGCTTTGCAATGATGCCTCCAGACCAAACCCCAAGTTGCCGCAGGCAGACCGCATCCTGGTGGACGCACCCTGCAGCGGGCTGGGAATCCTGGCCAAAAAGCCGGATATCCGCTATAAGAGCCTGCCCAAAGCCCGCCACGATGAATTATTGGCCACCCAATCGGCCATTCTGGACACAGCAGCCTCTCTGCTCAAAGCAGGCGGGCGGCTGGTCTACTCCACCTGTACCATCGACCCGGCCGAAAATGAGGAACAGGTGGCGGCATTTTTAAACCGCCATCCGGAGTTCCGGGTCGTCACGCCGGAGGTGCCGTTCCCGCAGGGGATGACGGTGGGGGAGCATGGAGCCCTCTCCGTACCTACCCGCACCGGGATGGACGGCTTTTTCCTCTGCGCGATGCAGAAACAATGACCAAATCCCGGTGTGCTGCACCGGGAAGCAATAGGAGAACACAATGGAACAAAAACGCTGTATATCCTCCCTGACGCTGGAGGAGCTGGCCGCAGAGCTTAAAGCGCTGGGCCAGCCGGGGTTCCGGGCAAAACAAATCTTCCACTGGGTGCATCAGAAGCTGGTCACGGAGTTTTCCGCCATGACCGATCAGCCCAAGACCCTGCTGGCCAAGCTGGAAGAGCAGTTTTATATCGCGGCCCCGCAGATCGAGCGTCGGCAGGAGGCCAAAGACGGCACCGTGAAATATCTGCTGCGGATGGAGGACGGCAACTGCATTGAGACCGTCGTCATGCGCTACCACTATGGCAATACGGTCTGTGTCTCCACCCAGGTGGGCTGCCGGATGGGCTGCCGCTTCTGTGCCTCCACCCAGGCGGGCCGGGTGCGCAACCTGGAAGCAGGGGAGATCTGCTCTGAAATTTATACCGCTCAAAAGGACATCGGGGAGCGCATCTCCCACATCGTCCTCATGGGCATTGGCGAGCCGCTGGATAATTTTGACGAGGTGATGCGCTTCCTCGAGAACATCACCTCGCCGGAGGGCGTCAATATCGGGATGCGGAATATCAGCCTTTCCACCTGCGGTCTGGTGCCCAAGATCGACCAGCTGGCGGAGAAAAAGCTGCAGCTGACCCTTTCCGTCTCATTGCACGCACCCAACAATGAGATCCGCAGCGGGATGATGCCCGTCAACGACGCCTACCCGGTGGAGCAGCTGATGCAGGCCGTCCGCCGCTATCAGGATACCACGGGCCGCCGCGTCAGCTTTGAGTATTCCATGGTGCGGGGCGTCAATGATTCCGATGCCTGCGCAAAACAGCTGGCAAACCTCATCCGGGGCATGGGAGCCCATGTCAACCTCATCCCCATCAATCCGGTGGACGGCAGCCCCTACTCCGCCACCGATGCCGCAAACGTCCGCCGTTTCCAGCAGAAGCTGGAAAGTCTGGGCGTCAACGCCACGGTCCGCCGCCGTTTGGGCAGTGAGATCAGCGCCGCCTGCGGGCAGCTCCGCCGTGACGAGATGAATGGGAAAGCATAAGGAGAAACCTATGAAACTAGCAGGAAAAACGGACGTTGGCCGCGTCCGCCAGGAAAACCAGGACGATTACCGTGCCGGGGAGCTCCCCGGCGATGCGGCTTGGGTGCTTGTGTGCGACGGTATGGGCGGTGCACGGGGCGGACGCGAAGCTTCGCAAAGCGCATGCAACGTCATTGAGCGCTGCTTCCAGGAGCAGTATGCCCAGTGTATGCCCGGCGAGGAGGAAGCGTTTTTAAAGCGTGCCCTCATCAGTGCTAACCGTTTCATTTTCCAGAAAGCGATGCACGAGGAAGCCTTTGCCGGCATGGGCACCACCGCGGTCTGCGCACTGGTGCGGGCCGGGCAGGCATTCCTGTGCCATGCGGGGGATTCCCGCGCCTATCTCTACCGGGATGGCAAGCTCACTCAGCTCACCCACGATCACTCCTATGTGCAGGAGCTGGTGGACTGCGGCACCATCACGGTGGAAGAGGCCGAGCACCATCCCCAGAAAAACATCATTACCAAGGCTCTTGGCGTGGATTACCGGCTGGAGCCGGAGTGCACCATCGTCAAGGTGCAGCCCGGGGACCTGCTGCTGCTCTGCTCGGACGGCCTGACCAACGCCGTCCCGCGGGAAGACATCGAGCAGCTGCTGGGCAAGGGCTCGTTCTACGACCTGCCGGACCGCCTGGTGGATACCGCCGATGAAAACGGCGGGCCGGATAATATCACCGCCCTGCTGCTGGGCGTAGAGCCGCTGGAGGTACGCCATGGATAATCTCATTGGCCGGACGCTGGACGGCCTGTATGCAGTCCGGGAGCTCATTGGCACGGGCGGTATGGCAAATGTTTATAAGGCAGTCGTGGTGGGGGAGAACGGCCCTGTCCCGGTGGGAACGGTGGTGGCCGTCAAGGTCCTGCGCCAGGAGCTGATGCACGACCCGGACCTTGTCCGCCGCTTTAAAAATGAATCCAAAGCCATTTCGCTGCTCAACCATCCCAACATCGTCAAGGTGTATGATGTCTCGGTCAGCGAAACGCTGCAATATATCGTGATGGAGTATGTGGACGGTATGACGCTGCGGGAGTACCTGAACGAACGCGGCGGCAAGCTGACCAGTCGGGAAACGGTGCATTTCATCTCCCAGATCTTAAAGGCTCTTGACCATGCCCACCGCAACGGCGTGGTGCACCGGGACATCAAGCCCCAGAACATCATGCTGCTGGACAATGGCCAGCTCCGGATGATGGATTTTGGCATCGCGCGGGTTTCCCGGGCCGAAAATCAGCTGGGCGGCGGCAAGGCCATGGGCAGTGTTCATTATATCAGCCCGGAACAGGCCAAGGGTGACGAAACAGACCGCAAGAGCGATATTTATTCGGTGGGCGTCATGATGTACGAGATGCTCTCGGGCAAGCTGCCCTTTGACGCCGACGATGTAGTGGCCGTGGCCATGAAGCAGATCACCGATGAGCCCCGCTCCCTGCAGGAGCTGGCTCCCACTGTGCCGCATGGTCTTGTGGAGATCACGGAACGTGCCATGGCAAAGCTGCCAGCCAACCGCTACAGCAGTGCGGCGGAGATGCTGGAAGCGCTCAATGCCTATGTGGAGAACCCGGCCATCGTCTTCAACTACACTTATCTCCCGGAAGAAGTTCCTGAAAAGGTGGTGACACCCTCTATGAGTCAAAAACGTGAGGCAGGCACTGTCCGCGGCAGTGCCAAAAATACCCGCAAAAAAGGCAAGAAGCGGAGCTCGGCCTTTCTCCCGGTGCTGTTTGGCATCACGGTGGCCTTTGCGCTGGCCTGTGCCGCTTTGTGCTGGAGCATCCTCAACGATTCCAGCAATCTGATGAACCAGAAAGCCGATGTTGTCCTGGGCGATTACAGCGGCATGACGCAGGATGAAGTCAACGCTTCTCAACAGGTGGCCTCCGGCCAGATCACCGTCAACTGGGAGCAGGAGTATTCCAACGACTACGCCGCAGGCTATGTTTACAAGCAGTCTCCCGTGGCGGGCCGTACCGTCCGCGAGGGCCAGAGCGTGACACTGACCGTCAGCCTGGGCATCCAGTATGTCACGGTGCCGGACCTGACCAACTACCTGCAGGCCGATGGCGAACAGCAGCTCAAAGATCTGGGCGTGTCCGTTCTGGTCACCCAGGCGGTGGATGAATCGGTGGCCGCAGGCTCCATCATCCGCACCGACCCGGCCGCCGGCAGTCAGGTGGCCGCCGGGACTACGGTGGTCGTCTATGTCAGCCGCCCGCAGGTGAGCACCACCACCAAGGTGCCCTCTCTGGTGGGCATGAGTGTGGACGATGCCCGCACCCTGCTGGTGCAGAACAAACTGGGCCTCGGCAGTCAGTCGGAGGAGTACAGTGACCAGCCCGTGGGCACCATCATCAGCCAGAATCCCGGCGCAGGGGCATCCATCAAGCTGAACAGCCGTGTCAGTGTGGTCGTCAGTGCAGGCCCGGAGCCCGCACCGGAACCGGAAGCCCCCAGCAGCTCGGATGGCGGCAGTGATGGCAGCTGGTGGGGCGGCCTGTGGGGCAGCGGCGCTTCTTCTTCCAGCAGCACGGAGGGCGGCGAGAGTGCATCGTCCTCTGGCGGTGCCACTCTGGGGGACTGGTGGCAGTCCTGGCTGTCGTAAGGGAGGCCGCAGATGAACGGTTATATCGTGAAAGGCATCGGCGGG
>ULZT01063873.1_pt1 | contig 10401 bp, 10 predicted proteins | sample 1963371 | NCBI WGS metagenome assembly ULZT01 (sample SAMEA4835897, study PRJEB28245) | human gut metagenome | biome: gut microbiome; material: fecal sample | place: Denmark | collected 2008
GAGCGCACGGTTCGCGTGCGCATCAAGGGCGATAAAGCATTCCTCACCATCAAGGGACGCAATGAGGGGGCTGTACGCACCGAGTTCGAGTACGCCATCCCGACCGATGAAGGGGCCGTTCTGCTCGACACTCTGGCGCTCAAGCCGCTCATTGAAAAGACCCGAACCAAGGTTGCGTATGCGGGCAAGATCTGGGAAATCGATCGTTTCTTCGGCGAAAACGAAGGTCTGGTTCTCGCTGAAGTGGAACTCGCCTCGGAAAACGAGACCGTGCAACTGCCGCCCTGGATCGGACAAGAAGTCACACATCTGACGCGCTACTACAACTCGGCCTTATCTGAGAGACCCTATTGCGAATGGACGGAGGAAGAAAAAGCCGGCCTCTGATCGCAACGTCCGATTACTTATCGCGTCCCTGATAACGGCCCTGCGAGTCGTAGTAACGGCCGTTGGCATCGCGCCGCCCTTGGTAGCGTCCCTGCGAATCGTAGTAGCGCCCCCTAACGTCCTGTTTGCCTTGGTAGCGGCCTTGCGAGTCATAGTAGCGGCCGTTGCCGTCTTGCCTGCCTTGGTAGCGTCCCCGGGAGTCGTAATAACGTCCGTTGGCGTCCACCTTTCCTTGATACCGACCTTGAGAGTCGTAGTATCGACCGCTTGCATCCTGTCGGCCCTGATAACGCCCCTGCGAATCGTAAAAACGCTTGTCAGCCGCGAATGCGTTGGCTGCGGCCATCAATCCGAGAAACGCCGAAAGCACGGCGACAATCAGAGAACGCAAACGCATGTGTCAACTCCTTGAGTGCTAAAAACACAAACGGCGCAACACCTTTGGTTCAGGCGAGCGCCGCTTGACTTTTTCCAACAAGAACCGCTATTAGAGTTCGAAAATCTTGGCCAGTTCGTCCGTGGTCAGGTTTTCATCGAACGGCACGTATTCGCCCTTGGAATTGAGGTACACGCCGTAGGGAACGGCACGGCAGCCGCTGCGGCGGTGCAGCTTGGTGTTGATCCACACCTTGTTGCGCAGTTCGTACGGCAGATCAGCACCCTCATAGCGAAGGCCGCGGAAATCCTTGTCACGGAAATGTTCGTGATGCTTGATGAGCATCGCGTACGGATCCTTGGAGCCGAGAATCAACGCACCCTGCGGTTCGCAATGCGGGTTGAGCAACGCGATCGGGTAGTAGACCACGGCGATGCGATCCTGCAACGGCATGATGCGATCCATCAGACGGATGCAGTCCGGGCACTGCGTGTCAAAAAAGACATGCGCCGTCTTCTTGACGCTTGCCGGCGTCGGCGAGCGGAAACCCACACCGTCCTTGGTCATCGTTTCATACATCTTCTTGCCGTCCCAGCCTTCGGGAACTTTGGCGGGCTTTGCCTGAGCCGCCGTGGTGCTCAACGCCAATGCGGCTGCAGCCAGGCCGAGAGCGCTGCGACGAGTGAGTTTGGTCATGGGTAGAACTCCTTTCAGTCCACTGGGTCACTGCATCTTTGCCGATTGCAAAGACTTGCGTTGATTATGGCGCATCCAACCATTCGCACACCTTAAGAACGCGCACGCAATTGTGAAGAGTTTTTATGTTCGCGAACCTGGCCAGCCAAAAAGACCGCGATGCCAAGCCAAATAAAGGAAAGCGGAAGTATCTCCCTGGCTCCGAACGGCTCGCCGAAGACGAAAACGCCGAGCGCCACGATAAGAATCGGCGCCAGATACTGGATAAAACCCAAAACGCTCAACGACAAGCGCATGGCACCGATCGTAAAAGCCACCAGAGGAACAGCCGCCATCACGCCGGTTGCAACAAAGGCCGCGGCAAGCCCGGGATCGGCCGTCGGCGAAAAATGTGAGGCTCCCATTGCCGTCAAATAAGCGACATAGCCGACAGCCAGCGGCATCATCAGGAATGTTTCAACGGCAAGCGACAAAACGGCGTCAACCATCAAGGCTTTTTTCAGCGCTCCGTATGCCGCCCACGTCGACGAAACCATCAACGCATAGAAAGGAAAATGCCCGAATTGAACAATCATGACCGCTACACCGGCCAAAGCTGATGCAATGGCAATCCACGTGAGCAAAGGCGGCCGTTCACGGAAAAAAACAATTCCCAAAGCAATGGTCAGAAGCGGCGTCAGAAACGTACCGATGCCAAGCTCCACCACGTGTCCGGCAATGACACCTGCCACATTGACCCAGAAATTCAATGCTGAAACGACGGCCGCGCACAAAAGCAAAACGGTTTGTCGATGTGATTGCCGGATTGTTCTGACGAAATCATCGAAACGGGCCCATCCGACCGCAATGGCAATCCAAACCGTCAACAGCACACCCGTCCAGAATATGCGGTGCGCAATAACCTCCCAGCCGTTACCGACCGGATCAAAGATCGCCCAAAACAAAGGTAGGAACCCCCACCACACATAGGCGGCAGTCGCATAAAGCACCCCCTGCGCCGAGTCTGAGAGCTTCACCATCGCCTCCTTCCGATGCTCGTCGATTCTAACGCCGCAAAACGCTGTCGAAATCAGAGTTACACCGACAATGAAACGCCTTCCATCTTTTCCTAAAACGAATTGCCCCTCAGTTAAGGACTTGTCTTTCCAAAAAGAGGTCTACAATTAGTCGGCAAAACTTTGAGAAACGATATGAAACCACGTCAACGTCTTTTGCGCACCAATCCGCAAACTGCCGGCCAAGAGAATCTGTCCGCTGTTGATCTTCTGTTGCATCTGACCTGTGCCGCCGATATCGCACGCGAAGAAATCTATCGCCCCCTGCAGGACACGGCTCGTCTTTCGGAAGGCAAGCTTTCCCTTCTGATGACACTCAAGGACGCAGGCGGCGAAATGTCCATCGGCATGCTCGCGCAACACCTCGGCGTGACGGATGCAACCACCTCCATCATGATCTCCCGCATGCTCAAAGAGGCCCAACCTCTGGTCGAACGCAACTCCAGCACGCTGGATCGCCGTGCCGTGATGGTCCGCATCACCGCTCGGGGTGAACAGGTTCTCGCCTCAGTGCTTCCGGAACACTACCGCAAAGTTCTGGCTTTTTCCGAAGCCCTGACGCAAGCTGAACAACTGTTGCTTGTCGGGCTTCTGAAAAAACTGATCGCCGAACGGAAACCCAAGTAGCTCCAGTTGCCTTTTCCCGGATTTTTTCAAAAGCTCTCTTCAGTCATTTTTTCCATTTTATATAGCTAGCTAAATAATCCGATCCAAAGCCGCCTTCGGAAAAGAAGCCAATATCCAGACTTGGAACACAATCGCGGTCAATTTCGGCCTTACCGTCCACAAGTTCACACCGTTTATCAAAGGCAAAAACGTCACGGATTTTCGCCTGATGCTGGCTGTGTTCGACGAAATGCAGAATGACGACATCGTCGCCATTGCCTCAGCCGACACCGACTATCTGACGTTGATCGAGTTTCTGAAAGCCGAAGAAAAAACCGTTCTTGGGTTTGCGCAATGCCAGCCTTCGCTTTCTCCGCTCTTAAGCAAGTTCTATGGCACGTTATGCGTCGTCAAGAACGGTTGTGTGTTGTACATTGTGCATCCGGAAACGCGCGGTGACTACCGCTCCTAAGGCTCAGCCTGAACTGCCGCCTCCGCTACCCGTTATCTCGGAAGCGCTTTTTGGCACCGTTCCCATTCGGCGAGGTCCGGTTCTCGGTGATGGCGGTCATTTGCACATGGATAATGCAACAAAGCTCGAATGGTGCAAAGACTTTCCGAAGCTTGCAAAGCGCATCAAGCCGATCGTGAGCTGAGTTCCGCCGACTCAAACATTCTTGAGCTTGACGCTGTCGTCCGGCGTCGGCAGGCAGTGCGCGCATTTCGCGCTTTGAAGTTGCTTCATTGCCAACGGCCGTCCGCTTTCACCCGTGATCCTTCAGCAGGCTCTCACCAGTTTCTGCTGGCCATTTGTGTCGCCAAAGCGCATCAAGCCGTTACCTGCAGTGGCATGCAAATTGTCACCCTTCCTGCATTTGTACGAGTACAAAGACTTGGACACTCCCAAGATTCTGGCGCATTGGAAAACATTCACCTCGCAACTCACGGTCGTTGTCGACAAGCTCTATGATCTGCCTGTTGACAGCAACGACCTCATGCGTCAGCGATTTCTCCATCGGCAGGCCTACCTCGAACTCATGAGGACGGAACAAAAAAAGCGCAGCCTAACCGCCCAGCTTGAGCGGCCGTTCGACTTTTTCTGATCGAATTCCAAACGCAAAAAAGGCAGACTGCCTTCCCTGAATCATCAGTTCAGCAGTCTGCCGTAAAGGGTGCCGGGAGCTAAGAGAGACTCACCCGGACCCAGGCTCCGGGACTCCCGGCATATGGCAGATGTCGTTATTAGAACAAGATCGGCTCGTAATACCCCGCAAAGAGCACGCTCGCACGCAGCATCAGGGCGCCGGCCAGGCCGAGCACAGCCGAAATGGCCAATGCAACATGCTTGCGGGTAATCAGGTTAATCGACAACGGTACGATCGAACCGAAGAGAATGACGCCCAACCAGAACATCATCGAATACGGGCCATCGATCAGAGACTCGGCACCGACGCGGGCGGCTGCCGACGACGAACTCAAAGCCACGTGCACAAAGGCAAAGATCGTGAAAAGTTCAGCCGCTTCCGTCCACAGAGCCGTACGGCGACTCCAGAGCACTTTGTGTGCCGGAATCTTTCCCGAGACCATCATCAGTTCGATGGAACTGATGGCCGAGGCCATACCGGACATGATCCACAGCAAAGGAATCAAAGCGGTGTTCCAGAGCGTGACACCAACGGCTTGCGTAAGCAGAAAGCCCGAGTAGATCGTAACAATGACACCCAGTGCCATCGTGATGTGGTTAAAGAAGTTGCTCAGCACGAAGTCTTCGCAGCTCTTGAACACACCGGCCAGAGACAGAGCGTAAAACACTGTTGCGCAGCACTGCAACGTGAGCAGCACCATGCCGATCATCATCCAGCTGCCGAAGTTGAAGCTGCCGCTCGTGAGCGCGTAGAACGCTGCTACAGGCAGATTCGTGAGGCGAGCCAAGTGACTCACCACCAACAGCGTACCGAGGATGCTCGCTATGGCGCACAGGTACACAAGCGCCTTTTCGCGCACCCAGCCGTTGAGGAACATCCCCATGCCGGACAAGCCGATGAACCAAAGGAAGAATGCAATCGACCAACCCCAATTCGCGGATTGAAGCTGCATCGTGAGATTTGTGAATTCCATCATTTCTGCACCACCACGAAGAAGTTAGGTTTCGTTCCGTGACTTTCAAGAAGCTTCTGCGTCTTGGCAACGCGAATCTTCTGAGAAATATCGCTTTCCGGATCGTTGACATCACCGAAAAGGCGTGCGCTAACCGGGCAAACGCTCACGCAGGCCGGCTGCAGTCCGTCTTCGATGCGCTCCAGACAGCCGCTACCCATGCACTTGGAGGGCAGTCCCGTAATCGGGTGCGACCAACGCGCGTCGTAGGGGCACGATGCGATGCAGTAGTTACAGCCGATGCAACGCTTCGGATCATTGCGAACCAGACCGTTCTCATCGTAGTAGTTAGCACCGAACGGGCAGGTTTCCACACAGGGTGCTTCCGAGCAGTGCTGGCACTGCACGAGAAGCTGCACCGGACGCTTGGCCAGATTGGCCGTGTAGCGACGGATGTTGGAAGCCAGCCAGTTCTTGCCTTCGATATGACGGCCGACCATTTCAGGATAATTTGTTTCGACGCAGCTCACGATGCAAGCTTGGCAGCCGATACATTTCGTCGCATCAAAAAGATGCGCAAGTTGTTTTTTCGCCATCTTTTGACTCCTTACACGCGCTTGATGCGAACAGTGACGTTATTGCTCATGTTGCCGCAATCCGCCTGGCTCTTGCCGGTGGCAAACCAGTTGGTGTTGACGCCTTCGCGAACCCATTCGTATTCCGGAAGGAGCTTCTTGGTGCGAACGCCGCCCGAGAAGCCGTAAGCAAAGAGAGAGCCAGCGATCACGCGGTTGGTAACCGTCACCTGAGCACGTCCCTTCACAGGCAAATCGAGGCCTTCGAGTTCGATCGTGTCACCCTGATTGATGCCCAAACGCGCGGCGTCAATCGGATTCATCCAGATCGTACGATCGCCCGTAAAGCGAGTCGGATACGTAAAGAGCGTCACGCCGCAGCACGAAGCGGAGTCTTTACCCGAAGCAATGATGAATTCGTTGTCGGCCTTCGGATGCGTGTAAGCCTTCGTCGGCTGATATTCCGGCATCGGACTGGTGTTCTTAGCCGAAGGTTGGTACACCGCGTAGAAGCTGATGATTTCGCCCTTGCCTGTCGGCGTCGTAAACGGAGTCTTGTAAGGCGTCTGGTCATACTTCTTGGCGTTGACCAGAGCAAAGCCCTTTTCTTCGACTTCCTTGGCAATACGATCGCCTTCACCGGGCTTGGCCTTGTTCTTGTTAGCAATGAACTTCTTCCAAGCTCCGTCCACGAGCTGTTCGTTGAACCACTTCTTCCAACCGGCGCGATCCTTGATTTCTTCGTTGTAGCCCAAACGAGCGGCCAAGGCCGGATCAATGCGGCGAAGAATTTCACAGAACTGCCAGATGTCGTGGCGCGCTTCAACGCCTTCGGGCGGATCGATCATGGCGTCGGACTTGTGCGCCCAGCCGTCGCGAGCGTAATTCACGCCCATGTATTCATGGTTTTCCAGGAAGAATGTACTCGGCAGAACATAATCGGCCCAGTCGTTGGATTCCTGCGGCAGGATATCCTGACTCACGATAAGTTCCATGGCCTTGAAGCCTTCGATGAGACGCGCGGAGTTGGCTTCGCGATGGAACATCGAGCAGCCAGTCATAATGAGCGCGCGCACCGGATAGGGCTTACCGGTCTTGGCCGCTTCAAGTGCAGGCCACAGCGTACCGATGCCTTCAGGATAAAAGAGCTTGTCCATGGGCTTGCCCGGTTTGACTTCCCAGGTGACGCCAGTCGGTCCCGTGCACTTTGTGCCGGCCTTCTTGACGCCCGGGCCGCCCACACCGGCACCCTGCGTAACGATAAAGCCGCCCTTGCGGTCCATCTGACCGGTAAAGAGATTGATGAGGCTCATCAACTCGTAGGCTTCGACGTCATTGCCGTTGCGAGACGAATACCAGCCGTCGTCGCACACGCCGCCGAGATTAAAGAAGTCGCGAGCCGTTTCGATGATTCGCTTGGCCGGGATGCCGGTTTGCTTGGCGACAAATTCGGGCGTGTACTTGGCGTTGGCTTCCTTGAAGGCAACGAACACGGTACGGGCATGCACGCGCTTGCCGTCGGCAAGGTTCACTTCGCCGTGCCAATCCATGGCGGGCAGTACGTCGGGCGATTCGTCAAAGCCGATCGGCTGTCCCTTTTCGTTGAGCTTGGGACCTTGGAAGGCGATGTTGCCGGTGTGTTCGTCAATGACGGCAAAGTAGCGCTTGCGGCCGCCTTGCTTGACCATGTCTTCGGTAATCGGCGTGTAGTCATCCGTCACGAGACACGGAGAATTCGTCCACTTGCGCATCCATTCCAGATTGCAGAGGTTTTCACGCAAGCCTACGAAAATCAGACCGTGCAGGAAAGCGGCGTCGGTACCGGGCTTGATCGGAATCCATTCGGATTCGCCCAGTGCACCTTCGGGTATGCGCGGGTCAACGAACACCAGGCGAGCGCCGTTTTCACGCGCCTGTGCAGCCGTCGAGAACACACCCATGGCGCAGTTCAGAGTACGCCCCACGAGAAGCAGATAACGAACGTTGAGGTAATCGGGCTCAACTTTTCCCAAACCCGAGAAAGTCGGACCGAAAATGAGGCGACGCGCAAACGTGGAAGCCGAGTTGCAGGTTGCCGAGTGATTGATCACATTGGGCGTGCCGAAGGCAGGCGCAAACCAGTTCTGATAGGCCGTGAAATTGTGACTCGTGAGAACCACACTCTGCTCGCCGTCCTTGGCGATGATGGCCTTGAGTTTGGCTGCGATTTCGTTGAGCGCCTGATCCCAAGAAATTTCTTCGAACTCACCGCTGCCGCGCTCGCCCTTTCGCTTTAAGGGTTTGCGGATGCGCATCGGATGATCCCATGCCCAGAGCGCGGACGCGCCGCGGCCGCAATAGCCGCGCTGGGGATGATCGGGATTGGGAAGGATGCGAATGCTTGCACGCGAGGGCTTCTCTCCTTCCTTGTGCATGGCAAGCATGCCGCAGCGGGCGCCGCACATGCAGCAACCGACCGGATAGGCCTTCCAGCCTTTTTTCTTGAGAGTCTCTACCTCTTTCTTAACCGCCGCCCAGCCCATTGAGGAAGTTGCAGCAGTGGCCCCGGCCGCGCCCAGCAGAGCGCGTCTGGAAATGTGAGGAAGTTTGACGTCTGCCATCTTCTTCTCCTGTTTCTTATCGTATATGCGGTGTTCCGATGCGTGTCTCCCGCACCGTTTCCGTCTCTTTATTCCTGGTGCCTCAGCGGGTCGTAGAGCTTGAAAAAAGCCGTGCCGAGACGACGGAAAGCGACACCTAGGTTCGATTGTATGAATTTGAAGAAAACAGCAAAGACCTTAAGTAAACAATGATTGACTAAGTAATTTCTGAGTAATTGCTCCTACGCCGTTTGATCTAATCTGGATTAGACAAAAATCGGGGGTTATACTTTTTGCAACTTTTTAGATTTTGTGTTTTCGTCATGTATCAACCTAAACTCCCCAAGGATTTGCGTTGCCCGTTGGAATTCGCTCTCGAATTCTTCAGCGGCCGCTGGAAGTCCCGCATTTTGTGCCTGCTCTATTCCGAAAACAGCGTCCGTTATAACGACATCAAAAAGGCGCTCGACAGCGTATCGGACACTGTCCTTGCCAACACTTTGAAGGAACTCATCGGCCACGGTTTGATCGAGCGACACCAGTTCCCGGAAATTCCTCCGCGCGTGGAATATTCCCTCACGGAAAAAGGTCGCAGTCTTGTTCCGTTCCTGCGCAACATCTGCCGCTGGTCCGGCCAGTACCACGATTTTGAACAGCTGTCGGAAGACGCGCTTGCTCACTGCAAAAACTGTGTGATCAGCAAGTATCACGCAACTGATCGCTCTTGCGACGAATGCTCGCAGCCTGCAACATGCAACTCCTGCGACCAAGCGTCGTCATAACAAACGGCGGTGATTGCTCTTTAGTGGAACTCCGGTCACAATCGGCACCTTGGATCCCACCAAAAACGGGCTGAAAAGTCACTAAAAAACAGGGTACTGAACACTCACGGATTGCTCAGTGAACTCAGTCAGGCGACCAACGGTTCAATCAATACCGGCGTCGCCTTTTTCTTTCAGCACCTCACTGTCTTCCTCAGCAAAGTTCGTTAACTCGCACCTTTGATTTTCAACGCTACCTATTCGACATAATTTCGCGAAAAACGAAAATAGCAAGTTGAGTGAAATGGTTAACTTGCATCGAAAATGCCCATAGACCGATAGAAGGCCTTCCCATAGAATCGATTGCAGATCAATAGGATCGGCGATCTTGGAAGCTTCATGCAAGGCTTGTTCCGTGCGGTTGCTTGTCTGAGTGTCGAACATTTCAACCAACCGGACATACACAAATGGACAGGAAACATTTACCGACAGTCGCAGCAATCCTCTGCGCCACCGCGGCATGCAGCGCCCAGGCGGCAGACGTTAAGATCTACGGCAATGTAGCAACAGGCCTTTATTTCAGCCACCAAGAAGGCGGAAAGGATAGTCTGGCGGTTGCCGCTTTCAAACAAACTCCCATGGATACCTACTTTGGTCTCCAAACAAAGGAAACGCTTGGAAATGGTTGGTATGCGGGTGCCCAACTTGAAACGGGATACCACGTTGATACCGGCAAGCTCACCGCGCAAGACGGAATTGCCGACCGTGTTGCCCGTGTATTCATCGGCAATGAAATTCTTGAAGTGTCAGCAGGTCGATTGCCTAACTTTACCTGCGCAACTGCCCCCTATTCTTTCTATGGGCGCATGCGTGCCAATCAGACCCGTTCCGGTATGCTGGGACCGGCTCCTGCTTTCATAAGCTACAACACTGGCAGCCTGGATAACACGATTGCGATGTCATCCAATAATTCTTCCGGTTTCGTTTACCAGGCCATGTACTCCAACGGCAACGAGGAAGAAGAAACTGCATACGATTGGGCTGACAACCGTCATGTCGGCCAAGTCGCTCTCGGCTGGGTTGGAGAACGTCTACGCCTCGGTACAGTGCTTTCCTATGAACGTTTCAGTCATGTGGTCGAAGGCAAAGACCGCAAAGACGATGCGATGGGTATTCACCTGATTGCCAGTTACGACATGTCTCCGCTCACGATTTCCGGCATTGTCTACCTGGCAACCAATGAACGCCGTATCGGCAACAAAACCGGGC